>Ga0308160_10000351_pt1 | contig 95406 bp, 132 predicted proteins | sample PhyFR1_FD_201036 | JGI IMG/M metagenome (GOLD analysis project Ga0308160, IMG submission 201036) | Phyllosphere microbial communities from UC Gill Tract Community Farm, Albany, California, United States - DLSLF.R1 | ecosystem: Host-associated > Plants > Phyllosphere > Unclassified | place...
GGCGGCCACACGGGGGGGGGGGGCTGCGCACCGGACGGTGAGGACGGCCGAGGTGGGGTCGTTGAGCGTCGATGTCAGGGCGTGCTGCGTCGGCGACGGCGGGCGCGGGTTGAAGGCCGGGAAGAAGGACGGGTTGGCGGCCATCGTGCTGGCGTCGAGAGCGAGGGAGCAGAGGAAGGACGGTCGATGGGAGAGGGTGTACGGAGAGCACGCGTCGGCGGCGGAAGTCCTGCTGCGTCCTGCTGAGGCGCCCGCGCGCGCGTCGGCACTTTGACCGCTGCACCTCCCGCAACGTAACCCCGAGTAGATCGCACGAGAGATTGTGGCAGTGGACATCTATATGGATGACGCGCCTCTGGTAGCGCAACCGTCGCAAGAAGAATTGTGATGAGCTTACTGTCGACCGAAGACTGCTGTGCACTTGGGCCGCGCAGGGGACGACTTTGTCCTGCTGCCTGCTGGGCGTGCGCGCGCGACCGCCGAACGGTGCGCCTGCTTCCCCCTCGCTCCTTCGAACCCGTCCGTCTCCTTCCCTCCCAGGCAAGGATGGTCTAGCCGAGGGCGCCCTTCTCACACCCCCTCCTCCTCCTCCCTTCTTTCGCCTTCGCGAGCTCCAGCTCCCGCAGCCACAGCTCGAGCCAGCGTCCGACAAAGCCGACACCGGCTCGCTCCGGCCGACCCAGCCCATCCATCGGCTCGCCGCCCCTCGACCGGCCGGTCGCCTTCGTCTGCTCGTCCGACGACCCGCTGGTCCTCCGAGACTCGCGCAAGTCTCTCGCGGAGCTCATGCAGCCCACCTCACCGGCCTTCGTTCCGGGCTCGGCTTCGGTCGCAGCGGTCGCCTCGGTGCCTGGCCGTCGGTCTCACAGCAGCCGGTCGACGACCAACGGCGCCAACGGCGGCAGCGGACCAGGAGTTACCATCGTCGCCGGTCCGGTCCTTTACGACCCTGCTCCGTCCTCCGGCACACGAAATGGCGGTAGCGGTCGCGATCGAACGGCGACAAATCGGCGGCCGGCGACGGTCCCGTCGAGCACGGCCCCCGGTCTGCTTGGCCAGGAGCAGCAACAGCAGCCCGCGGGCCAGCGCAGCCGATCCGGCCAGGGCCACCAGCAGCGGCAGCCTCAGCCGCTCCAACCGCAGCAGGATGGGCAGGACCCGCGACCGCCCAGAGAGTCTCGCGCCGAGCTCAGAGCGAAGGAAACCGCGAGCGGCATCGTCCAAGACATCCTCCGGTCCGTCCTCGCAGATCGCGCCATGCTTTGTCGGTCGACCGAGGCCCCCAACCACCCGGTATCGAGGCTGATCCCGTCTGATCCACTCGCAGAGAGATCAAGGGTCTCCAGATGGGCTTCGCGCAGAGCCTTGAAGGCAGCCCGCCCTGGGCTGACCTGGCCGAGGACCAGCGCAAGGGGTGCGTTTGCTCGTCTGCTCGTACCTCGCCGGCTTGGCACGAACCTTTGAAGACATCCCCGTCGCTGGCATCGTCTCCGTCGCTGACATCCACCCCTTCTTCTATTTTACTCCAGCATTCGCCGCCAGTACCTGACGCTGCTGTACGGCTACCCGCGCGAGGCCGACTTCAACACGTTTGACCAGCACTGGATGCAGACGACGCACTCGGTCATTGCCAAGTACCGTGCCTTGCCGGAGCTGAAGTCCGCACGCAGCGACCCGGCCGGGGCAGCAGCCGCAGCAGCAGCTGTCGCCGCCTCGAACAAGGGCTCGTCGTCCAAAAGGGGCCATCGGAACGGCGGTGGTCGCAAGGATGATGGCGCCGCCGCCGCTGCCAATGATCCGCGGCCGGTCCTCAAGAAGTTTGCCAACTTTCTCAAAGACGAGATCAAGCAGTACCTCGAGCTTGTCATCCGGCTCGCCGTCTCGTCCGGCCTGACCGAAGTCGAAGACTACCTGCCCCAGCTCTCGAAGGAGGCCACCATCGGTCCGCTGAGCGTCGCGGTCGATGAGCCGCTTGAACCGGACGAGCGCCAGCGCAAGCTCGGCATGTTTGTCAAGGGACTCATCTTCCTAGGCGACCTCGAGCGGTACCGCGAGATGTACTCGCTCGCCCGACTCGGGCTCGCCAGCAACACGCGCAAGCGCGGCGGCAAGCAGAGCGCCGCGAACAAAGCTGCCGAGCTCTTGGCCGAGCAGCAGACGCCGCTCTTACACGACGGCGACTTCAAGAAGGCCCGCGTCTACTACAATATGGCCCGGCTGATCCAGCCCGAGAATGGTGCAGCCGCTCGCTCCCCCTTCCGTGCCGGCCGCCTCTATCGGCGCTGATCCCTTCCGTCTCGACGATCCTTTCTCGCAGGCAACCCCTTCAATCAAATCGCAACCATCGACAACTACCTGGGCGACCGGTTCGGCTCGACCTACCACTGGCTCCGGGCGCTCGCCGTCAAGGAGTCGTTCGTCACCGCCCGCGGCAACCTTCAGGCGACGCTCAAGGGACCCCTCCGGAGCCATCTCGAGCGCGAGCCGGTCGCCGCCAATGCGCCGCTGGACAAAGCATTCGAGAACGACGTCGTCGTCATCATCGCGATGCTCGTTCTCCGAGCCGGCTTTGACGAGACCTGCGTCGAGACGACGCTCCGCCGCCTGTCGAAGCTCGTCCGCGACCGTGCGCTCTCGGCCGAGATCGTCCTCCGGACGCTCGTGTCGCTCTGCGCTGTCCAATGGGACGCCCGCTTCGTCCGGCCGACGCCGCGTCCGTCCGAGGCGAGGGCCCAAGCCAAGATTGACGCTGAGCTTCGCGCGCTCGAGACCATCCTCGGCCTCATCACCGTCCTTTTCGATGCAGCGACCGAAGCGCTCGTCGGATCGCTCGCGCCCCAGCAACAGGCGGCGCTCGACAGTAGTGCCGCCGTACTGGACCTCGAGGAGGTGGGCAACGCCCCTGCCGCTCGTAGCAAGCTCGACGGCTACTCGTGTCACCTGACTGTCGTTCTCCGGAGGTCGCTGCCGACGCTCCGCATTGCTGCCAAGTGGATCCGCGCCCATCAAGATTACCTCGCGCGCGTCATCCAGAAGCACGAGCCGGGCTCCTCGGTCGCCATCCGGGCTCGGGCCATGTTTGCTGCCTATGTCCGCTTCGCCAACGCGCTCGCGCTCACGTTCCCCATGGCCGACCTGCGTCCGTTCGAGGGTCCGCTCGAGGAGGACCTCGAGCTCCGTGGCTTCGGCCCGCTCCGCAAGACGTTCCCGGCGAGCATGTCCGCGGCTCCTGCCCTCCCGCCTGACGGCCACCCGAACGGGGAGAGCTTCATGCGCATCTCGGACCTTCAGCTCGACGCCCTGCTCCTCGCCGGCATGGAATCGTCTTGCGTCTTCATCGACCGCGGTCGGTTCGCACTCGTGCCGACGGCGACGCAGAAGGCGCCCGTCAAGGCGCTCGCCGGCCCCAAGACCCCCACTCGCCCGTCCAACCCCGCTGCGGCCAGCATCTTTGTTCCCGCACCGTTCGCACTCGGACAAGTCCCCCGGAGCGCCGTTCTCGTCGGTGACGGCGAGCTCGAGCCCACCGCTGCCGTCCCGGCGGCCGCCGAGGGCCACCTCTCGACCGACGCGACTGCCGAGGCGACGTACCTGCCGGCGACCCATGCATCGAGCGCCGACGTCTCGGACGAGCTCAACTTTGCCGAGATGGACCTCGATGACGACCCGGTCGATGCGGCGATGCGGGCTGCGCTCGCCGACTCGGACGAATTTGACAGCGATGCCGAGGCCCAGCTCGGCATGACCATGTCGATGCACGGCTGGGGCGAGGTTGAGGAGCGCATCCTCTGGCCGCCCGCCTCGGCCCGGAAAACGGCGGCTGCCAAGGCGTGCGTCTCGTCTGCCGGCTTGCCTATCGTCAGCTGACTAGTGATGCTGATCTGTCTCGCTTTCGGTGATCCAGAGCTCGCTCCCCGCCGACGTTCGAGGCGCCCCTTCGGACCAGTGGTGTCACCGCGCTCGACCTCCTCCAGCAGCTCGGCTCTGGTTCTGCTCTCGGCGAGTCTCGCGACCACGCCCAGGCTGCCTTTGCTCCTGTGCCCTCGCCCGGGTTCTCCCTTCCGAACGCGAACGGCAGCCGCAGCGACTCGATCTGGGGCTCAACGCACGACCACCAGCAGGCCGACCACCGATCTCGGACCAACTCGCTCGCCCCGGCCGTCTGGGGCGCTCACGAGTCGGGCACCACGAGCCCATCGACTGGTTTCGGTCTTCCTCTGACAGACTCGTGGACGCGTTCGAGCGCCAGCGGTACGCTCGGCAGTCTCGGCAGCCTCGGCGGCCTCGGCAACGGCGGCTTCACCAACGGATCCGGCAGCCACTACTCGCCCGTCGGCCAGCTCCAGCAGAGCTTCGATGCTCCCCACTTGCAACAGCAGCAGCAGCAGCAGCAGCAGCAGGCATTTGCGCAATACCTCGCGCCACGCAACTCGGTCCCGGGCGTCCCCGGTTCGCCCTATGGCCTGCCCTCGAGCTTTGCGACGCCGGGCCTTGCCACCCAGCAGCACCCGGGCAGCCAAGCCGGACCGCCTCTCAATGACGGCCTGCGGTCGCCCTGGGGCTGAACGGCCAGATCTGCCATCCAACGACCTGCCCCCCGGCCCACCCCCGGCCGCCGGACCTCTGTCTGCCCCGGCATCCAAAACCCCGCGGCGCTCTGCTCCGTCGCCGCTACCACGCGGTAATCTCGCAACGAGTCGCCGGCGCGTTCGGTCTCGTTCCCTCGCTGCAACCCGAGGGTCAGCACGAGAGTGATGAGCGCCCTTTCTCAACCACTGCCGCTCGTCAGTGCAGCCATTGCGTGCTCGACGCAGCCGGGTCCCCCTGAGAAGACACGCCTGCCTCCCTCGACTCTCCTCGCCCCTGCTTCCTTTTTTCTTTACCCCTTCCTTCTGCTTTTGCACCCTTCTCGCAGCGCCACTCGCTCACGAGCGTCGAGCGCCGGATGTCCCTCGATCCGCGCTCTTCAACCTTGTCTCTGTCGAGTGCCCCCCGCCCTTTTCCCACTTTCAGGAGCGCTGCCGCTCTCGGCCTTCTGATGCATGCCCAGCGTCTCCTTGCTCGACTCATGAGAAGCTCATCTATGCGCCAAAGGTGGCCGCTGCCCGGTCGTCGCTCAAAGCTCTCCCGAGCTCGAGCATCAGCAGCAGCACCTGCGTCAGACGTCGGCATAGAGCGGTTCAGGCGTTGCGCAGAGAGACTTCGGGGAGCGCTAGCGAGTCGACGCACGTAGGCCTGCTGATCACTCCACGACCACCAGTCGTCGACGAACCGGAGGCCCTGCTGACCGATCTCCTCGGCCAGGTCCGAGCGGCCGCCGCCATCGTCGACGCCTTCGAAGAAGGCCATGACGTCGCTGACGAGGGGAGAGGCAGGCGAGCGTCAGTTGCCTGCTCGCGCTGAGTACTCTTGGCGGCCGACTCACTAGACGTCGGTGAAAGAATTCTGGACGGGGACGTAGTGGTACCAGGGGATCAGCAGCGGCGAAATCCACTCTCTGAAGACGGTCGTCTTGAAGACGACGCTGCTCGTGCGGCGCGAGAGGGGCCATCAACGTGGTCAGCCGCGGGGTCGACTCAAAGCGCGACGGACGGCGGCACGTACGAGCCCGACGAAAGCAACCGCCGGAAACGGGAGCTCCAACCGTTACCATCGACCTGCGCAGTTCGAGACACGAGAGAAAGAAGGGTCAGCTCGAGAGGGTAGAGCGTCGCTCGACCGACGTGACGCACGTCCAGCAGGTAGCGGTAGCGGCCCGTCTTGTCGGCCTCGACCCGGTCGAGCCACCGGTACTCCTCGGCCATCTGGAGACACGTGCCATCGGTCTCGTCGCACTGGGTCGGCGCGCCCGCGAAGCCAATGTCGAACCAGCGCGCGTTGAGTTCGGCCCTCGGCCATTCCTGCATCGGCCGGCCGATCAGCGTGGGTCCTCACAGGGGCTCCTGGAACCAGCGATCCGACGCACCTCGCGCGAGACCTGGTTGGTTCGCTGGACGAGGACGGCTGCCGAGCCTGGTGCGTCAGCCGCAGCAAAGCGCGACAGGCGTTCGCGTTGGCTTGCGCGCCAGCTGATCTCCTTCGAGTGCCAGACGCCGGTCGATCCGCCTCGCCAGAACAGCTGGTGATCGGCCTTGTGGATCCAAGCAAGCGGAAGGGCCGTGTCGTTACAGTGATCCAGCGGCAGGCCGAGGACGTCAGTATGTGTCGAGGTCTGCGGGCGGAGAATGACGGACGGTCAGCCTCGCTCTCCCGTTTAGCCCATTTGAACCGAGCGCGACTCACGACCGCTTGCGAGATGAGGGGGATGAGCGAGTGCTTAAGGGCGCACGCAAGTGAGGGAGCGAGGATCAGGTTCGGCAGTGTACTCGCTTCCCGACGGTTGGGCTTGCTAGCCGACGTACAGCGTGTGGCCTCCCCTGGATAAGCGTTCCGTGCGACTGCAGCAGGGACCGGTCGTTGCGGCAGATGTCCGAGGTCTTGTCCTGGTCGTAGACGAACGCCTTCGGCCGCTTGTCTGTCGAGGGAAAGGACGGATCAGCCGAAGGGCTTCCACAAGTCGCCCCGAGCCGCCGCCGAGACGCACCGCCACCAGGCCTCCCATCTTCTTCCGCCGGCTGGACGGCAGGCTGCTTGAGGAAGCGCGCGCCAGCAGGACAGGCGTAGTCCCATCCGGGCTCGGCCGTCTGCTGCTCCTCCTGGGCGAGACGCTGGTCGTCCGGCCAGAGCTCGCCCTCGCGTGCGAGATTTCGCGAGCGGGAGACGACCGAGTGCAGGGCCGACCGCGCAGGCAGGTCGTCCGTATTGAAGTAGAGCTTCAGCGGCGAGCTTGGAAAGGCAGGCAGGTGAGCGGCAAGAGGCTCGAGGAGAAGTGCGAGCGTCCTGTTTTGAGACTCGCAGACAGTCAGCGTCCGGCTCATCACTCGAGTCGTGCTCCGAGCAGACGTACCTTGCGCGACTCGATTCTGCCGGCTCGGACCCCGCAGGCTCGGCCACCTTTCCATCGCCGCTGAGGGGCCGCGGAGCTCGACGGTCAGTATGGCCCTGCGGAACTGTCCGCCTGCTGGCAACGCACTTGAACGTCCAGATGCTCGTCGCGACGCGGTCGTCGAGCTCGGCCTGACGCTTCCGAAGCACGCTCCCGGATATGCTGAGGTACGGCTCGACCGCGTGGTAGGCCGTCTGATGCGGCCATGGCTTGATACCGCGCTCGACACAAAAGGCGAACCTGCGTAACCGTTCGACAATGTCAGCTCAGCCGTGGTCGAGCTCGTCAAGAAGAGATCGACGACGAACCACTTGTCAAAGCCGAGCGGGGGGAACTGTCCGCCGTTGAGCTCCTGGTAGAGCGCGATGGCCGTGTCGAGCGAGACGGGGACGCGGGCCTCCTGAACGGCCGCCTTCTTCTTGGCCTCGGCGACGAGGACCTCTATGGGATGCCGTCTCAGGTACGGCAGCTCGCCGTCGTCGATCGTGAGGAGGCCGTTCCTATGCCGCTGCGTCCTCGCCTCGCGCGTCGGGGCCTCATCAGCGCCACCCTGGCCAAGCGGGGGCCGGCCAGCTCGACCGGGAGCGACATGGTGGACGTGCGGCACGTGGAGCTTATCCTCAATGTCCTCCAGCAGGATGTCCGACCGCCGATTCAGCGGCAGAAGGAACAGGAGGACGAAGAAGGTGACCGGCAGTAGCAGCGTCGAGAGCCGCAGCCGGCGGCCGATGCGAGCCGGCCTCAGCATCGCGCAGAGGTCGGGCCGGGCTCGTCCAGCTCTGGCTAGGTGGCGTGCGGAATCAAGAGGAGGCGACTGCAGGCGGGCTGGGAGGGAGTGAACTGGAAAGGCGGAGGGCGGAGGGCAAAGGAGGTGGCAAAGGCAGCAGGCAGGTCGTGGTTCGAGGCGTGTCGACGCGGGACCGAGCGCGGCCCACCGCCCAGAGGACATGACGTCCGACATGGCACGTGCGAGTCCTCTCTATCTCGCTCTCAGTCGATGGAGTCGCCCGAACACGCATGGTGCGACTAGAAACACATGCACATCATCATCCCCGGAAGACGATCAGGCCTTGCCGGCCTCGAGCGCCTTGGTGAGCTCGGGCACGGCCTCGTAGAGGTCGGCGACGAGGCCGACGTCGGCCACCTGGAAGATGGGCGCGTCCGCGTCCTTGTTGATGGCGACGATCAGCTTCGACTCCTTCATGCCGGCCAGGTGCTGGATCGCGCCCGAGATGCCGACGGCGAGGTATAGCTCCGGGGCGACGACCTTGACGGAGGATGGGAAGTTATCCAGGTCAGGACGTGCTCTGGCGTCGGTCGTCAACGCACGAGAGACGGGACGCACCTTTCCGGTCTGGCCGACCTGAAGGTTGTTGTCGGCATAGCCGGCGTCAACGGCGGCTCGGCTCGCGCCGATGGCTGGTGGGTATCGCAAAGTGGCGCTCGTGTCAGTCCACCCGGCACCGTCAGTAGGACATCGGATGGAAAGGACGCACCGGCTCCGAGGACATCCGCCAGCGGCTCGATCATGCCGCCAAAGGTCTCCTTGTTCTTGAGCGCCCGGCCGCCGCTGACGACGCGGGCTGCGCTGCCGAGGTCCGGCCGCTCAGACTTGGTCTCGGTCGTCGAGACAAACTTGGTGATCTCTGCAGGCAGCGCAGCGTGACAAGGTCAGGGTCTCGGTCTGTGGTCAGGCGTGGAACGAGCAGAAGCCAGAGCGAGGGACGGACCCTCTCCCTCGGACGGAGCAAACTCCTCGACCTCGGCGCTGCCACCCTCGGCGACGGCCTTGTCGAACGCCGTTGGTCGGATCGTTACGATCTTGACGGGCTCCTTCGAGCGGACACGGGCGATGATGTTGCCGGCGTCTGAGAGGTGACATGCGGTCAGCATCGTCCTCAGCTCAGTGGATGCTATCAGGGCGCGCGAGCGCGCGGGTAAGGTGGACGCACAGACGGGCCGGGTGAACTCCTCGCCGTTGGCCTCAATCTTGACGACATCGCTAATCATGGTCGCATCGAGCCTGCGAGATGAAGCACCGGGAAGGGGTCAGCGTAGTAACACGGCGTCGGACGAAGTATCCACGTGACGACGCACAGGGCCGACACGCGCGGGAAGACGTCCTTGCCGAGGGCCGAGTGCGAGGTGACGAGGTGCGTGATCGACTTGGCGGGGACGATGGCGGCCAGGAGGGGAGCCAGCGCTAAGAAGTGAGGCCAGATGAGCTCAGTACACTCTCGGAGGTCTCAGAGGCTAGGGTCAGGAGACGGCGACGCACGCTCAGACAGGTTGTGCTCGTACTTGGGCGAGCTCGAGGTGTAGACCTTGCTCAGGCCCTGGATGCTGCTCGTGCGGCCGGCAACGCAGTCAGTTGATCAGGGACCGGCCGAAGCAGAGATGATCATGAAACCGGCCGCGTACCTCTTGACGCTGTCGAGAACGCTCTTGACGTCCTCGTCCTTGCCGGTGACGAGCGCGGCAACCTGCGGGCGACGCGGCAGAGGAGGGGGGGGGGAGCGGATTCGGCCGACTTCGTGTCAGCCGACCGGCTCCCGAACGAGACCTCCCCTGTAGCCCGGCAAGCAGATAGATTGTCGGCGGGCACGTACATCGCCTCCGATCGACTGGGCGGCGGTGACCGCGCTGAAGGTGGCGGGGTTGATGAGCCCACGCTTGTGCTCGATCCAGACGAGGCTCGAGGCGCTCCGCCGGCTCGGCCGGACGGCGGCGGTAGCGAACAGGCGCGAGGTCGAGGCGGCGCGGGGGGCGAACATGGCTCCGACTGAAGAGGGGTCAGGACTGGCGGAAGAAAAGGCTCTACGACAGGGAGTTGCACTGCGCAGGAGGGGCGTGTTGATGGTCAGGTAGGAGGAGAGGTCTGTCGGAGGGGCGGCCGGCGGGCGCTTGAGGGGGCGTAGCCGACGGCCGGGCGCGGCGCGCGGTGGGGCAGGCGGGGCGGGCAAGAGGCAGGCGAGGGCAGGAAGCACGCGCCAGCGACCGACGAGGTGGCCCTCTCCTAAGCGGCATCCCCTCTCGCATCCCCTCTGCCTGTCCTTGACGAGGTGGGATGGCCTCCGGAAGCAGCAGCAGCATTATACACGACGGTGGCACGCAGGACGCGATCGGCTGGGCTGGCCGCCGAACTCGCCTACTCGCTTTGCTCGGGCGCGAAGGCGGCGGCGCGCTCGACGATGACGGCCTCGGCCGCCTGCTCGACCGCTTCGTTGCCCGGGAGGGCAAGCGTCGTCGTGCGTATCTCTCGCAGTTGAGTTCGCTTCGCCCGAGCTGACCACCTCCTGCTCGTCCTCGCCATGTCACCCGCTCTGCAGAGGAAACTGACGCCGAGATTGATGCCGTGCGGATCACCGAGCGCGACTTCAGCCGCGTCGCTCACGTCGCCGACGGCCAATTTGGACGGGTGCGTCGCCCTGGACGAGCCGCTTGTTGCTGCTATCTGGGCTGACGGTCGTCGACCGTCATACCAGGTCGATCTCGTTCGCTGCGGGCTCGATCAAAGGCTATACTGTCTCAAGACGATGGACAAGGCCGTCCTGCGCCGGAGCCGACAGGTCCGTCCGAGCGTAGCCCTGGAATCCAGATTGCTGACAGCAGATCCGCTTGCTTTCCATCGCCTCCCAGCATACATACCCTGTGCGGGAACGGCGCATCCATTCGCTTGCGACGCTCGCCGGCTTCCTTCCGACCGAGCGGCCGGTCCCGCCTTTACTGTGCGCCTTTGCATCGCCCGCCGCCCTCCATCTCGTCACGTCCTTCCACCAGTCTGGCTCGCTCTGGGACGTCCTCTCTCTCCATCCGGCCGGTCGGCTCCCCGAGCCCGAGGCGAGGCATTGGGCGGCCGGCATGGTCGACGCGATCGGCTGGCTCCACGACCAGGGCTGGGCGCACCGCGACGTCAAGCCGCACAACTTCTTGATCGATGCCAGGGCACGCGGCCCGCCCCGGATCCTCCTGACCGACTTTGGGACGGCTGCAGAGGAGGTCCGCAAGTCGTCCGGCCGGCTGGCGAGTGAAGACTGTCTCTGGCCGGTCGGGACGCCCGACTACATCGCGCCGGACGTGCTCGAGGCGCACGAAGACGCGCTCGTTCGGGCCGAGGAGGATGCCGAGCAGTGCGAGGCCGGCCTCGATCCTGTCGCTAGCATGACACCCTCACCGGATGGCTACGGCCTCGAGATCGATTGGTGGTCGCTCGGCGTCGTCCTCTTGTACGTGCGTTGGCATCGCGCGGCAGCGACAGACGGTCTGGCTGACCTCTGGATTCCATCTGCAGCGAACTAGTCTATGGCGAGGCCCCATTCTTTGCCGAGAAGATTGGCGAGACCTACTTCCGCATCATCAACTTCGAGGCGCGTTCCGAAGCTGTCCTCAAAGGTCGGTCCCTGAGTGATCTGACAGGTCCTCACCCTCCCACAGAGCACGCTCAGCTTCCCCGACACGATACCTTCGTCCGACCTCTTTCGAGACTTCATCCGAGGGTGCGGCTAGCAAGCACAGTCTTCCCTGCCTTGGAGGACGCCAGAGCTGACTGCGTGCTTGCTGCCCTGGCAGCCTTCTGAGCCACGCCTCGATCAGGCTCGGCAAGCGAGGCGTCGCGTCAGTTAGGTCTCACCCTTGGCTCGAAGGACGCCACGGCTCGGTTGCCGCTGAAGGTGTGTTTGCTCTGCGGTGTATCCATCTCGACCGAGGCTGACAGCCACCTCTCGTCAGACATCTTCCTACCTCCTCCGACCGAGCTGCTGCAGCCGGAAGCATGCTCCCTGCCGCACCTCTCCGCCAACGACAAATCGGCCTTTGCCTTCTCAGACTTGTTTGTCTCTTCCCCATCAATTTCTGTGATCAGCTCGCGGCCTTCGCCTAGACCTGTCCGGTCGCAGGATCCGAGTCGAACCTACCCTTCTGCGGCCGGCTCGCAACGTTCGGCCTCGGTGATCGACCGAGGCAAGTCTATCGCCTCCTGGCAGGGCGGAGGACTCGATGTCTTTGCCGACCTGGCGCTGTCATCACCAGCGGCTCCTCCTCTCGGCGCGGACGAGACGGACGACGCTGAATGGGAAGGCTTCACCTGGGGTCCCACCGTGGAGGCGTTTGTCCCGGCCACCTCGATCGGCCTCCTGCCCGACGATACGATGCCGCCGTCGCTGGCAGCCTCGACGTCGCCGGGATCGGGGGCCCTGGGCACCACCCGCTCCGCCCAGACACCTCTGCGACCGATGCCGGTTGGCTCGCGCGACTCGTACCGAACGCCCCTCCGGCCTTCGCCGGCCCTCAGCGGCAGCACCGCCGGCGGACTCTCGACCGTGCGGCGCAGCCGGAGCCGGCCGATCTCGGAGCAGCGCCAGCTGCAGGAGATGGTCGACTGCGTCGGTCTTTCGGCCCGGCGGCGGGTGCTCGAGAGTGGGCGCAAGCCTCGCCTACTCGTCCTCAAACGCTTCGACGCGATAGGCCGAGAGGGCGGCGGCTCGGGACCGGCGACCACGTCTAATCTGCCGCGAAACGCCGCCGGCTCGCCCCACCCGGACCCCTTCCTGCGTCCGACCTCCCGTTCAGAAGGACCGGAGTCGACGCCGCCGCCACTGCCAGTCGACTGGACCGGCCGTCTTCGAGTGGCTAGCGGAGACCTCGCCCAGATCGAGCGCAAGCTCGACGTCGTTCGGCAGCAGGTCCTCGGTTGGGCCGACTAGCCGCGGGCCATCCACGACTATCAGCATCTTTCCCTCCTCCATCATTGCACTGTAAACCTCAGCCATACACAGCCTCGCTCTATCGCATGTCCTCGATCCAATCGTGCGTCGCAGTTCACTATGAGAAAGTGGACGACCCTCAGGCTGCTGACGCCGTGGGCGTGCAGATCGAGTCGCCTGCTCGCGCGCAGCGACCAAAAATCCGCGCGCGCGCGCGCGGGCGAGGGAGACCCCGGCCGACCCCTTCCGCCTCCTCCTTCTCGCCACACCTCCTCCTCCCTCAAGCCCCCGTTTCGGTCTCTCTTCTGCGGCATCATGAGTGGAAGTGCGTGGCTCTAGCTTGGGCTTGCTGCTCGTGAGGTGTGATCCTGACGCAGGTCCCCTCCTCCCCTTGGCGCGCTCCGTCACAGAGTCGTCCCTGCTCGACCAGCTCTCGCTGCTCTCCAACCCGACGCCGGTCGACCTCGACCCGGAGGAGGCCTACAGCTCCCTCTCGTCTTCCAAGCAGACCAAGTCGCGTCAGGCTGAGGATGAAGACGACGACGACATGGCCGAGGACGAGGCGGCCGGTCGCGGTCACTACGTTGAGGTCGGGTGCGTCCTCCTGTCGAAGCTCTCAGCGAGCTCGAGCTCGCAAGGAACTCGCCGCTTCTGTCGCTTCTGCGCTGGCCGACAGCTGATCCGCTCCTTCATCGACCCGCAGACCGAGCAAGATGCGTCGGGAAGCCGACCAGCGGCGACGAGAAGCCGAGGACCTCGAGAAGTACGGCGGCGTGAGGGCCAGCCGGAAGGAGCTCTTTGGCAACGCCGGCGCCTCCGCGAGCGAGGACGAAGGGGACGGCAGCGAGGTCGACGAGGACGAGGAGGACGGCCAGGACGGCGAGGAGGACGAGGATGAGGACGCCCCCTTTGGTCAGGCTGAGGATGACGAGTCGTCCTCATCGGACGAGGACGCGCCCTTCACGCCGGCTGCCCCGACGTCGGCGGCTCCGACCGAGAGCCTCGAGGCGACCCAGATCCTGTCGTCGCTGCGTCAGTCGCGGTCAGAGGACGTCTCCAAAGGTCTCGCCGTCAAGAAGCAGCTCGAACTCTTTGAGAACGTTTTGCTCGTCCGCATGAAGATGCAGAAGGCGGTTGTCGGCCTTGGCACGCTCAAGGTGCGCGGCTGCGGCCTGGGGCGTGCGTTTCGCTCGTCGTGCCCTGAACCCCTTCCGTCCCCTCTCCGCAGACGCCCGAAGCCAAGGAGGAGCTCTCCAGCCCGTCGGAAGCGACGCAGCAGGCAGTCGACGCGTGCACGAAGGAAGCTCAGAAGCTGTCGGAGGGTCTCTTCGAGCTGCGCCAGGTGCGCTTCTGCTTCCTTCAAGCATGGACGCCTGGGAGAGAAGCTGATCCTCTACGTTCTTCCGTCCTCTCCAGGCCCTGCTCAAGGCCAACGACTCTTCGATTGAGATTCCAGCCCCGAAACGCCGCAGGCTTTCGCCTCTAGCCGACTCGTCCGCCTCGTCCTACGCCCAGGACGCGGCAGAGGATGCGCTCGCCCTCTCCGATCTGTGCGCCCGTTTCCCCGGCGTTTCGTACACCTGCTCCGCCGCAGCAAGGCACTGATAACCGACTTTCCCCAATCTCTAGCGCCCACCCGCACCTGGTCTCGACGCTTCAGAAGTGGTCGACCAAGATCCTGGCGGCCCAGGGCCTGACGAACCTGAACCGGGGCGAGAAGTTCAAGTCGGTCAAGCTTGGCGCGCTCGAGCAGATCACGGCCTCGCTCGAGGGCCTCGAGGGCCGGCGCAAGGTCCAGCGCTTCTGTGGCGAGAGCGACGCGCTCGCAGCGACCGGCGACGCATCAGACAAGAAGCCAGGCGCCTTCGGCGACGACAAGGAGTTCTACCAGAGCCTCGTCCGCGACATTATTGACCGGCGGAGCGGCACGAGCGGGATTGCCGATGGTGCGTCCGAACGGCAGCGATCGTTTTCCTCGCCACGAGACTGATGAGTGCCTGCCTTGCTGCTTTAGGCCCGACACATGCTAACCTCGGTCCGAAGGTCAAGAAGGCGTCGCTCGACACGCGGGCGTCCAAGGGCCGCAAGCTCCGCTACACGCCGCACGACAAGATCATGAACTTCATGGCGCCATTCAAGCCCGAGGGCAGCTGGCACGACGAGCAGGTCGACGAGCTGTTTGGCAGCTTGCTCGGCCAGCGCGTCCAGCTCGGCGACGACGACGAGGACGACGGGATGGAGGGTGCGGACGAGCCGGCCGCCGATGTCGGCCTCGGCGGACTGCGGGTATTTTGATGGCCTGGTCCTCGAGTCCGGACCCTCAAACTGAGCAGCAACGCTGATGTGCTCACGACGACACCGTGTGCTGTTGCGAATCGCCAGCGCGACCTACGTCAGCCGGCGCAGAGGCTTGCGGTCCGAACGTCCCCATTGACTCTGCTGACCAGGATGGCGACAGAGATCCAAGCCATGATGATGGACCAAAAGAGAAGGAAAGAAAGGGACAGAGGCGAGAGAGGAGGAAGAGGGGATGTTCGTCAAGGATCGTCAGAGAGGAGGCGAGGTGATGGAAGGGTCTACGACGGAGTGAGGGGAGGCTCTAAAGGGAGGCAAGGGAAGCAAAGAGGGGGCGTCGCTCGCTAAGCGACATCACTGGCCGCCAGTAAGGCCGAGGTTCGAGACGAGCGCCTGCTTGTCCTCGGCGCTGAGCGTGCTGAGGACGGCAAGGAGGCCCTTGAGGGCGCCATCCTTCTCGGTCTCGGCAAATTTGACAATCTTGGTCGAGACGTAGGCCGAGCGGACGTCGGCCATGGCGGCGCCGATCGCGGCCTGGTTCTGCTCGATCCACTCGGCGACCTGCCGGTTCGACGAAGGGTCGCACTGGACGAGGTTGACGAGCAGGTTGCGCCGGTCCTGAAGCGAGAGGTCCGGGTTGGCCGTCGCGTAGCGGGCGAGCACGTTCTCCTCGTTGAGACGGCGCCGGAGACGCCAGTAGAAGAAGCGGCGGGCCTCGGACCAGACGGCCCGCTTGGCGCAGCCCTTAGCCTCCATGCGGCCGACGCGGTCGTGCAGGTCGACGTAGTGGTGGGCGATCTGGAGGAAGGTCGGGTAGAGGGCCGTCTCGCGCGCCTTGAGCAGCTCGCCGCTCTTGGCCCGCTCCTCGGCCGACCGGCTCTCGTCCTTGGACTCGGCCTTGAGGCGGGCGTACGTCTCGTCGAGGCGCTCCATGTTAGCGAGGATCTTGTCGCGGCGGTACTTGATCTCGGCGATGCCCTCGGGCTCCATGATGCCGCCGCGCGACTCCTCGTCGGCGTACATCTCCATCTGGGCGTCGTTGATGGTCGGGTCGAGGACGACCCAGGCACCGCCGCGCTGAAGAAGGAGAGGGGGGGGGGTCGGCGGTCAGTAAGGGCTGGCGCAATATAGAAACACGGCGCGGGGGAGCGATGACGCACGAGCTCTCCGTTGGGGACGATGTAGACAAAGACGGGCTGCTTGAAGGCCGAGAGTCCGTCAACAATCTTGGATCCCTGCTTGAGGATCTCGTCGTACTGATGAAGAGACAAAGCGAGTCAGTCGATGACCCCATGCAGCGTCACGAATGAGAGAGGAAGCGCACCATGTCCTGCTGTCCACCCGAGAAGCCACGGATGTTGGCGAGGATCATGAGGGGCAGGCCCTCGCGGTTGATGTCGTAAATGGCCTGGCCCGTCTTGTAGGCCGAGTTGGGCGTCCAGACCTGGCCGGCCTCCATGACCTTCTGCTCGTAGCCTGAGGCGTTGGCCGGGTCGGCCGGGACGATGCGCTCGGTCGTCCGCGTCTCGACGGCGATGACACCGAGCGGCATGCCGCCGAGGCGGGCACGACCGCAGACAATTGTCTTGGCCCACTCGCCGAGGGTCTCGAAAAAGGAGCCCTTGTCAAACAGACCGGTCAGGCCCTCGTCCTCCTTGCCCTGGAGCAGCCAGCGGGGGTCGTACGGGCCCTTGGGCGGCGAGTAGGTGACCGGTCGGTCCCACGAGTCCTGCGAGGGCGAGATCGGAATCGCCTTGCCGCGCGACTCGGGGATGTAGGCGAGCCACTGGAGGACCTTGAGCGCGCCATCGAGGTCCGACTCGGCGACGAGGTGCGACGTGCCGTTGCGGGCCATGATCTGCGTGCCTCCGAGCTGGAGGTTCGAGGTGTAGACCTCGCGACCGAGCATCTTGTTGAGCGCCTGGGCGCCCGTCAGGATCATCGGGTTGCCCTCGACCTGGATCGACCGCTGGCCGAGCCGGACGAGGTACGCGCCGATGCCGACCGAGCGCGCGGTGACAAGGGTGAGCGTAAAGATGCCCTCGTCGTAGGCGCGATGAGTCGCGCCGGCGATGAGACCCGATCCGCGGAGCGACTCGACACCGAGACCGTCCTGGAGGCCGATGATGCCGGTGATCTTGTGCCGGCGCTCGCCGTCGTCCTCAATCTCCTCGGTGATGCAGCTCGAGCCCTTCTTGGCGAGCGTCGAGAGCGTCTCGGGCGTCAGGTAGAGGTACTTGATGCCCTTGAGCGGGTTCGAGTCGTCGTTCCAGGCGGCCTTGAAGAGGTGCAGGAGCTCCTCTGCGATGCCGAGCCGCGCGCCCGAGTTAGCCGAGAGGTAGATGCGCGGGAGGCCGCGCGTGCGCGCGAGCTCGGTCGCCTTGAAGAAGTAGTCGTCCTCGGGCGGACCGAACGAGCCAATTTTGAACGTGATGTCGTTAGCGATGACGATAATCTTGCGGCCCTTGGGGTACTCGGGCGTGAGGAGGGTGAAGACCCAGGCGACCATGCCGCACGAGTTGGATCCCGGCGGACGCGAGACCTCTTGGAGCTCGTTGTTCTCGTCGAGGACGAGCTCCTTGGCGATCAGCGGCTCCGACGGGATCTGGAGGCCGGGGATCTTGGCCGCGGCATCGGCCCAGACCTTGCGCAGGCTCTGCAGGAAGAGGTCGGGGTAGTCGTCTGCGGAGCGGACAAATCAGCGTCGGGCGCAGCTATGATGGAACAGCAAAAAGAGGCGGGAGGCGAGCGCACAGGCGTAGGTCGTGCCGATGAGGTGAGCCTGGTAGCGCCGGGGCTGGAGGCTGTTCTTGGTCATGTAGGCGTGGTTGACCGGCTGGAGATGGGCCGGGCCGGGCTCGCCGATCGACTTGAGGATCGTCGCGCCCTTCTCGGTCTCGATCTCCTGGTAGGCGTGGTACTTGACGACGAAGCCCGAGACGTTTTCGATGCAGCACCGAATCGGCGTGACGTTGCCCTCGTCGTCCTCAAGGACCATGCGGATCTCGGCGGCGGTGACGCGCAGGCGCCAGAGGCCTGTAGGCGGAAGCAGCCGATGGGTCAGGTCAGCGAGCGCTTGGAGCGGGGGAAGGGAGGGCAAAGGACTGACGCTTGCCGTGGCGCTCGATGAAGCCGGCGAGGGCCTCCTGGACGTCGTCGAAGTCGACCATGACGTTGTAGACGAAGTTGATGCCGACGTGGTTGCAGTCGGCGTTGCGCGTCTCGGCGCCGACAACCTCGAGCGCGTCCATGATGTCGGTGACGAGCCGGTCGCACTCAGAGATGAGGTACTCGGCCGTCCGCATCGAGCCTGGATAAGGCAAGGGAAAGGATCAGCCGAGAGTCCGCTCGGTAACGGTTCGACCGAGGACCAAGACGTACCCTGGAGGCGGCCGGGCCGGACGAGGGCGCGAATGAAGAAGCGGACATCGGACGAGTTCTCCTTGCCCTCGGCCTTGTAGATGTCTGGCGAGGAGAGAGTGGGCGATGCGGGTCTCTGTCAGTAATAAGCGGTAATGGAGGGCTGCAGGGCTGAGGTCCGCTCACGGATCTGCCGGTTGTCGACAAAGATCGGCGTCACGTTGAACGACGACAGCCGGTTGAGCTCGAGCTGGCTCGCGAGCGCAGGCTCGATGTTGCGGATCTGCTGCTCCTCCTTCCAGGCGCCGACGGCATCGGCCTGGCGGAAGGTGAAGTAGGAGGGGTAGACGTTCTTGCGGCAGACGAGGAACGTGACGCGGCGGATGCCGCGCTTGCGAAGCTCGTCCGAGGCGGCGTCGAGGAGGGCGGCCGTGTGGCCAGCCCAGTCGGCGTCGGAGAAGTCGTTCTCCTTTTCGAAGACGCGGAGGGCAATGTTGAGGACGTTGGGCATCGCGCTGTCCTTGCCGTGGCGCTGGGTGAACTCCTCGTGCTGGTAAGGCGGGAAGTACGAGAGGACGTTGCGGAAGCCGGCCTGGGCCTCGGCGAGCGAGTTGAACGAGGTCATGACGCCGGTACGCATCGGCTCCGTCTGGCTCTGCTTGATCTTGTACGTCAGATCCGAGAGCGAGCCGACGCGGAAGACGTCGCGGCTTGAGTCGACGCGGGGCGTCGAGGGCTCGGCGATCGGCTGGTTGAGCTTGAAGCGCCAGGTGACGATGCCGGCCTGGCCAGGCTCGCCCTCCTCCTGCTGCATGTCGAGGATGCTGTACTCGCGGTAGGCGCGCAGGATGTAGACCGTGAGCGAGGCGAGGATGATCCACGGGTCGTCGTGCTTGAAGAAGGACGAGAGGACGTCGTAGACGGTGAAGCGCGAGTTTGAGAGCTCGGCGAGGATGTCGATCGACGGCGCGCGGTGGCCGTTGCCCGACTCGCCGTAGTAGTTGGTCGTGACGGCCGAGGTCAGGATCTTCTCCATCTGGTTGTGGCGCTCCTCGTACGAGGGCAGCGAGCACGAGATGAGGATCTCGCGGGCCTTGAGCGAGACCTTGCTCGCCGCCGGAATCTTGGACGGCAGGTCGGCGAGCGTCTTGAGCACCTTCTGAAGCGAGGCGCCCTCGGGCGTGTGGAGGATGTCCGAGTCCTTGATGTGCTCGAGGACGAGCAGCAGGAGCTTGGACCGGCCGGTCAGGCGCGAGTGGGCGAGAACGAGCTGGATGACCTCCTCGAGGCTCTCGCGCTTCTCGTCGCGGAGCGAGAGGACGATGGCCTCCTCGGAGCCGTTGGCAAAGGCCGACTCGACGGCGATGTAGCGCTGGAGGATCTGCGAGTAGATGAACGAGGCGAAGCCCTTGGGGCCGCCGACGTTGCGCTCGGCGAGGGCGCGGATCGACTCGACCTGGCCGCGGACCGCGGTGCGGTCTCCGGGCCGGAGGTTCTCGATGTAGCGCTCCATCTGCTTGAGAATCTTGCTCGCCGGGAACTCCTTGTTGTGAGCCGACTCGATGCTGGCGCGGATGTCCTCCTCGAGGTCGGCCGGCATGCGGCCAGAGAGTGTCGAGAGGATCGAGGTCGCCTCGCCGAACGCGAGCTCGGGGCTCTTGAGCGTCTCGGAGAGCGAGCGGAGGACAGCTCCCATCGAGTCGCTCTCGAAGCCCTCGAGGACCGAGTAGACGGTCGAGAGCTGGCTCTCGAGCAGCTGGTGGGGCTTGTTGCCGATGACGCTCGGGTGGCCCATGTCGGGGATCATGCCCTCGAAGGGGCGGGCCTTCTTGACGCGCGAGCTGAAGGGAGAGCGACCGAGGGAAGGTGTCAGTCGAGCGCACACAAGGACACAGCAGGCAGCCAGTGACGTACGGGTCGTCGAGGCTAAGGATGCCGATGATTGCTCCGGGCTCGACGGTGACGCCGGCCTGCTTGACGAACTGGCAAGCAAACGGGGGCAAATGAGCGACAGTCAGTCGCCGCGTCGGAGCAAGCCGACAGGGGGAGAAGAGTCGACGCACCTGGACGTGACCGGCCTCCTGGGCGATGAGGGGCATGATCATCTTCATGACCTCGATCTCGGCGTAGACCTCGCCGGGGTTGACGTGGTCGCCCGAGTCGACGAGGAAGCGGACGATCTTGCCGGGCGAGGGCGACCGCAGCTGCGTGCTGTTGCAGGCGAGGAGGGGAGAGGGCGGCGCGGGCGGGAGTCAGCTTCGGAGTCTTACGTCGCAAACGAACAGAGGCCGACGCACGGGTCGTTCTCCTTCTCAATCAGGCACGTCTTGGCGTCGACCTGGATGCGGAGCGTGCCCGCGTCGTCGCGCCAGTAGAGCGTGTGCGAGCGTCCGCCAAGGAGGACGAGCATGCCGCCATCGGCGAGGGGCCGGATGCCGACGACCGTCTTGCCGCCGTTGACATAGAGCCGGTACATGTTGAGCGACGCCCGAGCGGCGGTGATGTTGTACCGGACGCCCTCGTAGATGAAGTCGACGGTAAAAACGGTCTTGAGAATCTCCTTGGACGGGACCTGGCCCTTCTCGAGGATGCGCTTGTACTCGGCCCAGCACTCCTCGGAGGCGATGTGGGCCTTGACGACGGCACCGCAGAGGACGGCAAGGTTCGAGTCAGGCCGCTCAGACGTCAGCTTGTTGGCTGTGGAAGGTCGGGGAGGAAAGGGCGGTCAGTGTTGAGCTCTGGGCCGGCCAAGCATGCTCGAGGCGACGTACAGATGAGGCCGTCGAGCCAGGCGGTCGTGATCGTGTTGTCCTCAAAGTCGCTCGTCTCGAGCAGGGTGATGAGGTACTCGACCGTCGTGCGGAAGTCGCCGCGGATCGAGAGCTCCTTGAGGGCGACGACCATGTTCTTGCGCGCGGTCGGCCGGTCTGAGCCGTAAGCGAAGACGTGGCCGAACTGCGAGTCGGCGAACTGGAGAGCGGACGAGCAAGGGTAGTCAGCAGGCGAGCGGCGGTAAGGAGAGCTTGAGCGCGAGGCGACGGACGCTGTGGATGCCACCGGCGGCGCCGACCGAGAAGTAGCCCCAGACATTGGTGTTTGACCGGAAGTTGAGCTCCTGGATGTCTCCGCCAGACGGCTTGAAGCCGTCCTCGGGGTTCTCGGACGTGATACGGCACGCGACGACGTGGCCCTTGGGCCGGGGCTTCTTCTGCGACTGGACCGACTCGGGCTTGGAGAAGTCAAAGTCGATGGCGTTAACGCCGTGGGGATCGAGGCCGTAGAGGACGCGGATGTCGCGGATGCGCGAGAGCGGGATGCCCATCGCAATCTGAAGCTGAGCCGCGGGCAGGTTGACGCCCGAGACCATCTCGGTCGTCGGGTGCTCGACCTGCAGACGCGGGTTGAGCTCGAGGAAGAAGAACGAGTCGTCCGAGTGCGAGTAGAGGTCTGTGCGCGCGGGAGATTGCATCAGCAACGGCGGCGGCATGCAGAAGACGTCGAGATCGAAGACGTCAAGATCGACCGGCGTCGCAAGACTCACATTCGACGGTGCCGGCCGAGACGTAGCCGACGAGCTTGGCGAGCCGGACGGCAGCCTTCTCCATCTCCTCGAAGCGCTCGGGCCGGGCGATGGTGACGGGGGCCTCCTCGATGATCTTCTGGTGCCGGCGCTGGACCGAGCAATCGCGGCCAAAGAGCGAGATGGCGTTGCCGTACTGATCGGCAAGCAGCTGGACCTCGAGATGCCGGGCCGAGCCGGCGAGAGCCATAACGAAGATGGGCGAGCCTGCGTCGAAGCAGTCGAGGAAACGTCAGTGCGGGTAGAGGGCAATCGAACCGCAGCGGCGGGACAGGGTGACGCACCAGGAACCTCGGCGACGACGGCGGCAAAGGCGTTCTTGAACGCGGCGCCCTCGGCGACCATGCGGATACCCTTGCCTCCTCCGCCCTCGGACGCCTTAATCATGACGGGGAAGCCAATCTTCTCGGCCCGGCCGAGACCGTCCTCCCACGTCTTGACGCAGGCGTCGTTGTACGGGCCGTCGGGGACGGTGACGAAGCCCTGAGGCGACATAACGGTGTCCTCGATGCCGGTGCCGGACCAGGGCATGCAGGGCACCTTGGCCGACTGGGCGACGATCGTCGACGAGATCTTGTCGCCGAGCGAGCGCATGGCCGAGCCGGGCGGGCCGATGAAGACGATCTTGTGCTTGGACGCGGCGAGCGACTCGGGCAGGCGCGGGTTCTCCGAGGCGTGACCCCAGCCGGCCCAGACGGCGTGGACGCCGGACCGCTCGGCGACGTCAACGATCAGGTCGACGTTGGCGTAGTTGTTGTTGTTGGTGCCGCCGGGGACCTCGACAAAGCGGTCGGCCATGCGGATGTAGTCGGCGTTGACCTTGAGGTCCTCGGGGGTGGCCATGACGGTGAACTCGATCGCACGCTCGTCGCCAAACTGCTCGTACGCCCACTTGCGCACGGACCGGATCTCCTTGACGGCGCCGATACCATTGTTGGCGATGAGGACCTGTGAACGGGAGCAGCAAGTGGTCAGCGTCCGGAAGGAGAGCAGCCTTCAGGGCCTTGATGAGTGCGGGCGTACCTTGGAGATGACCGAGTGGCCGCCGTGGCTACGGACAAAGTCGGTCACAGCAGAGGCCGGCGCGACGTCCAGCGCGTTGCCTCCTGCAGGCGGGCCAAGGCGAAAGAGAGGAGGGGCAGTGATTGTCAGTGGTCAGTCCGTGCGAGAGGACAGCAGGGAGCGATGTGCGAGCAGGCGCGAGCAGTGATAGAGAGGTGTGCTCGGTGCCGGGGCAGAGAGCTCGGGGCAACCCCAGCGTCCCTTTTACGGGCGGCGCGCGCCCCAAGAGGCGGCCGGCGGCCCTCTCCGATGGCCCAAGCCAACGGACCCCGCCGACGCGCGCTGCCCTTGCTCGCCGAGCTCCCTGCAGCCTCCTCGGAGGAGCTCGACGAGAGGCCGACCGCTGCCCCTGCCCGATGATAGAGAGCCAGGAGAAGGGACGCACCGATAAAGTGTTGGACGTTCGCATGGTCGGTCGACATCTTGTCGACGCTGATCCACTCCTCGGAACCGTTCAGGCTGGGGCTCGACGTCGTGGGCACCTTTGCCGCTCTAATCTGGCGAGTGAAAGGGGGGACGAAGGGAGGAGGAGCGAGAGGGGCTGGGCCGGAGTGTGAAGGAGGAGGGCACCTAGCCGAGTGAGGGGAGGGGATGGAGGGGGAGGAGGGTATCGGTTGAGGGGGGGGAGGAGATGTGGGCCGGCGCGCGCGAAAGGGTCGGGAGTTAACGCCTGGCGCGCCCCAACCGAATTTGGCTGACCAAGCTTCCCACGCTCGTCCGTGGGGGTCGGCGAGGCCGGCCGACCGACCGACGACGACCGACCCGACCACAGAAAACGAGCTGGGCCGATCGCTTACTTGCTCAAAGGTCGTCGACGGGTCTGCATCCCTTCTCTGTGCCCTAGCACGCCGCTGGGGCAGACAAGGGCGCTCAGATCCATGCGCGGTCACGGAAGGCGCAAGGCGCGTCAGCCTCTGCTGCCGACCTTGCGCGCAGTCGCCCCCACCAAGCTCACCCTTGCCGGCCTTCGTCTAGAAATCGCATAGGTCACGTTGCAAGCTACTCCTGGGGCCTCTGATGGCTGTCGTTCTCTTGTGGCCTTCCATCGCAGCGTCATCGTCAGGCAGGCTCATGACTATGTTCAGCGGCGCTGGGGTGACGCCGACCGCGACGTAGACGGTCAGACCTGAGCCTCGACGCGCTCCTGGTTTGAAGCCGTGGCAGGCACCTGCTCGTCGACACCCCCCTCGCCTGCATGCGCAAGCTCGGCCTCCTTGACGGGCACGATTGCGATGCCGCCGACCTGATCCGCGCGCCGGTGTCGGTTGTCGAGCTCCGAGACTTCGACCTGAAGAGCAGAAAGGCAGCGTAGCCGTCAACGTCTCCTCTTTTGCGGTGGATGCTGCCGAACGACCCACCTCGATCTGCTTGATCGGTCGGCTCTCATAGACCTGGGCGAGCAGCCTCTCGTGTCTCGCAAAAATCATTGGCGTCCAGAGCGCGGCCGTCAGCGCCGGGTGCCCAAACCGCCTGTCGAGGTCATGTTTTGGCGCGAGCGTCCGGAGCCGGGCCTGCAGCTCGCTCGCGGTCGCCGGTCGATTGTCGGGCCCATCGCTCGACCCCTCGCCGCCGCCGTCAATCGTGGCCAGGACGCTGTCGATGGGTCGGGCGAGCTTGGCCAGCTTCCGCCGGAGGCTGCCGTGACGCTCGGGGCCGGACGCTGCCTCGTCGTCGCTGTCGCCCGTCTCGTCGAGAGCAAGCTGTGGCTCGGAGGCCTCGGGGTCGGTCGTCGGAAAGCGGTCAAAGCGGCGCATCTGTGATCGTATGACCGTCGACCGGAACACGAGAAGGGCGAGGAGAGGGCCTGCGGCAACGCAAGAGGGCCCGACCTCACGATTCTGGAGCGAGACGGCTGGGTGATGGGCATCGGTATCAGCGGCAAGACAGAAACGTATGCTGCGAGAAGCGGTGCATACTTACTGAGAACGAGGAAGGCGTCCATGAGGGCGACATTGATGAGCACTCGGTCGATCTGATTCGCTCGTGCAAGCATCAGCGGGAGCGGTCGCTCGAGCTGAAGGGTTAGGGAGACTCACGACGACAGGCCAGGCCTCACCTCCGGTGTCGACCTCGCTGCAGAACACGTACGCGAGCTGATACTTGAACGTCGCGGAGCTGATGGTGAGGGCGAAGGCTGCGAAGGCGGCCACGAGGGGCGCCAGCGGTGCGTAGATGAGGCCGACGGCGGAAATGAGCAGCTGCTGGGCAGGGAAGCTCATCAGTAGGACGCGCAACCTGTTCAGGGGAGGACGGGCGTGGCTGACCAAGTTGGCGTACTGTTGCGAGTACTGGAACTTGGGCGGCTCGGCGCGCCTGCGGACGGCGCGTGGCGTCTGGTTGAAGAGGTAGGTCGACGAGACCAGCAGCAGCTTGATGAGGTTGGCGAGGTCGTCTGGCTCAGGGTCGGACGTCAGCCCGGCCTCATGCGAAACGGCGCTCTTGCGACCCACTCACAATAGGCAAGGAAGCCTCGCATCGGCAGCCAAGTCAGCCAGAAATTGGCCTGGGCGAGGTACGCCGACGAGATGGCAGAAGGGAGCTCTGCGCCAGGGACGGCATCAGATCGAGGAAGGCCCGAAGTACAAAGCGATCGGCTGCTCTCACCCTTGAGAGAGTCGATGATCGGGCCCGAATCGACGGCAGCGACGGACTCGAAGACGTTGGCGATGAGCTCTGCGAAGGACGATAAGCCGTTCAGATCTGACCCCGTCACGGACAGGCTCAGGTGAAAAAGACTCACGAAGGACGACGCTGAGGATTGAGAAGATGAAGAGCTGGCCCGATCGATCGCTGTCGAATCAGTGGCAGTCTTGGCTCGGGCGAGGCAGGTTCAGGCGCACCTGAGAGATGATGAAGAGGATGTAGAGCCGCTTGAGGACGACGAGCTCGAGACTAGCGAAGCTGTACGCCCCTTGGTACTTTGAGGTGACTCGCAGGGCGATCGGCAGTAGGACGGCAAAGATCCCGGAGAGGACTGGCGCGATGATGCCTAAGAGACGTCAAAGGTTAGCAGACGCATAGGTCAGCGCTAGCCGTACTTAGACCGACGAGGCAGTGTGCGTTTCTCACCGGAGACAAGAGAGAACGACTGGATGGCGGCAGGGAGGATCGTCAGCGGCATGTTGCTCGCGGCTGCGTATAAAAGTACAGGCAGATTGACCGACCCAGTTGTTGGCCGCCTGCCACTTCTTCAGAAACGTGATGTACTCGGACAAGGTCGCCAAGTTCGCGACGACCGAGACGAGGGCGAGCGGGATGGTGTACCTGCGCGCAATGGAAAGGATGCGAAGCGTCAGCCAGGCCGAGCAGATGATGTCTGGCAGCTCAAGGGCCGTACCAAAAGAGGACGGCAGAGAGCAGAAAGCCGAAGGCGATCCGCATGCCTTTGAGCTGACCGCGCGACAGACCGACGTTGGACCAAATGATGTCGCGGGGCTCCGGCGCATGCAGGACCTTGACGTCGCGAGAGCTGACGTGCGGGCCTTTGATCTTGGCAGCGGAGGCATGAGCCTGGGCGGCGGTGGCGAAGGAGACGTAGCCTGGGGCCACAGTACGGATGGCGCAAGGAGGCAGGTTCAGTAAAGGACGGGAAAGCGACTGCGGCACTGGCACACGTACCGTAGCTCTCGGGCTGCCCAAACCGCTTCCGTGCGTCGTCGATGGCCTGTTCGATCGACCCGATACGCTCGGTATGGTAGTCGATGGCGTCCACTTTGGGCCCCCATACCTTCCACCATGGACCTGGTCGGGCGGTGGGCCGCTTCGCACCGATTTTGTCGCGTTTGAGGTAGCCGAGGATGGCCGACTCGAGCTTCTCGACGGCATCGTGCTGATCGTCGAGCAGGTCCGGAAGGTCACCTATCTCATGGCCTGAGTGATGCAATCCGCAGGTATGAGCAGGGTAGCGATTAGACTGGCTTCAGCCCCGGGGACGTACCGATTGAGGCTCGGACAGGGCGATGCGGCAGGTCGAGCTCGGCTATGACTGCTTGCAGCTGATCGTCCGTCTGGATGTCCTCAGGGATGTGCGTGACCTGGAGGAGATAGGGCGGTCAGCGACCCGACCCGCCGCGTCGCGCATCAAAGAAGCGCGAGTCACCAAGAGGCAGCGAGTGTGCAGTGAGTTGGAGAACGAGCCGCCGACAAAATACTCCAGGCGCCGGCCAATGACCTCGCGGGTGTGCCACCAGACGAGCGACATTGCGACGAGGTCTGCGAAGGGAGATGACACGGGTCAATAGGTGTCAGGCCGACCGAGCGGGTGCGACACGCACTAAAGACGTAGCCCGCTGAAATCGATCCCGAGATCCAGCGGCCTTGAACGTCGGCGACCGTGAGCTGACTGAGCTCGTTGCGCTGGTCGGAGGCGACAAAGCGTCGGTTGTAGATGAGGTTCAGCGGCAGAAGGAGCCCGAGCGAGGTGAGCGCGACGATTGCGTGAAGGGTGCGGAGCAGGCGAAGGAAGCGGAGGAACACGGCGGCATCGAGGCCGAGCTTCTCGACCTGGGTGCCGGACAAGGGTCAGCTGTTGCGCGAGCAGAGGCATGGAAGCAAGGCCGGGACGCACGATCTCATCTTCCTTCAACCTCCAAAGGACCGGGATCCAGGCAAAGAAGCCGTCGGAGGGTGGTCGGACGTTGGCCTGGCCGCTCGTGGCGTGCAGCTGCCTGGGCGCATAGACGACGTCGTTTCGCGGCCGGAGGAAGTTGAAGGCGAGGAAGGCACCGAGCGAGATGCAAGCCATGAGGACGCACTGTCGCGCGCAGAAAGAGGGCCTGTCAGCTCACACTCTGACTGCCCAGGAGGCGGCCGGCTGAGCTGCGGGCGAGACGGACTTGGGAGATGACAGCCGGGACGCCGACCGAGGAGAGCTTGGACTGGCTAGCAGGGCAGGCGGGAGCTCGGGTCAGACATCCATCATCAGTTCCGAGTCTTCGAGCAAAGGTCAGGAGGCGCTCACTACTGCTCGCCCGCCTGGGTGATGTTGAGCTCAGCCATCGTGCGCGCAGGGGAAGCCCGGAGGCGATGGTTTCGAGAGCAGTTTGAATGCTGCGAGCAGGAGGTTGTGGTGGCCAAGGGAGGCTTCCCTCTGACGTAGCCCGAGCCATGACGGGTTCCCTCTGAGCGAGGGACGGCCGGCTCGGCCCGGCCGCACTGGCTCCGAGCGACGACGACCTCACCGCGTGTGGCAAAGGAGAGAGAGGGGGGGTGGCGGGGCGGCGGAAGGTACTCGAGCTGAGAGAGCCGGGCTTGATGTCATCGCCCCGGCCGCCTGGGCCCCTCGAATTGCTTCTAGGTCAGTCTTGTACCTGGAGAGGCTGAGCTGACACTCTGAGGAGTCCGTAGACGGTTCATCTCGAGCGGCCGAGAGCAGCTGGACGACAGAAAGGAGGCAAGAGGCAGAGCTCAAAGGGCGCTGCGGACGACGGGCGTTCAGGTCGATCGCTCAATTGTGTTTGGCGGCGGGCCTCTTGCCGGGCTGGACTGACCAGGACGGCCCACCTGATGACGAGAGCGTCCGTCGCAGGCAAGCGAGGGTCGCGCCGTCGGTCGGTAGCATGGTCTCGTCGCCAGACGCCGCCATGTCGCAAGACTGGCGGGCATAGCTGGCCAGATGCTGCGTCGACCGCCTGCCGTCGGGCTTCAGTCGACGCGCCCTCCGCCTCCTGGAGGCATGACTTCCGATTCGTCCTCTCGGATGGGACCTGAGAGCAAGGCGTAAGGGCAAGCCATCGTCCTGCGACCTCGCCAGCATGACCAGGAGAGCAGATGCAAGGCCGTCTCCGTCGTTGCTGCATTTGTGCGGCATGTGCACACGGCCGTTCGTACTCGTTGGCGGTGAGCGCGCCTCGCCGCGAACGCGACCTTGCCTTCGTCGGCCACCAGTCGACGTCGACCACTCGCCGCTCGCCTCCTTCCATCTCAACGCTGGCTTTCCATTGAGAGGAAGGGCATGCTCTGGACGCGCATCCTACGACACTCTTCGCTTCTCTCTCGAACCTCGTTCAGCCCCCGACCCAAGATGCTCGCCGACCGGACGGTGCGGCTCAGCCCGCAGGAGGAGGAGCTCTGCGACCTGCTCGACGAGTTCCGCTCGTTCGTCGCCCGGACGGCGCCGACCGAGCCGCAGGTCGAGTGCCGGATCGCAGGAGGCTGGGTTCGGGACAAGGTGCGCTGCCGGCTTCGCTGAGAAGGACGTCAGCCTGAGGCTCCAGCTACGCGATGTCCTGACCGCGCCCGCCTCGTCGACCTCGCCCAGCTGCTCGGCCTGCCCTGCAACGACATCGACCTCGCGCTCTCTCACCACACCGGGCACCCATTTGCTATTGCCTTCTCGGCCTTCCTTCGAGCCGCGCACCCAGAGATTCCGATCGGCTCCATCGCCAAGATCGAGAGCAACCCGGCCCAGAGCAAGCATCTCGAGACGGCCAAGCAGGACCTGCTCGGGCTCGAGCTCGACTATGTCAACCTCCGCAAGGAAGGCTACACCGACGGCAGTCGGATCCCGAGCGCGATGGTCAGTCCGTCCCTCGCAACGCTGTCTCTCTAGTAACCCGGCGCTGACTCGACGATCGATGGGCTGATCCTCCCGGCGTAGGAGTTCGGCACGCCGCTCGAAGACGCGCTCCGGCGCGACACGACCATTAACTCGCTCTTCTACAACGTTCACAAACGGGCGGTCGAGGACTGGACCGAGAAGGTGCAGCCCCGTCGTTCTACTCCTCCCGAGGATTAGCGCTGACTCGTCTGACCTCTGCAGGGGCTCGCCGACCTCGAGTCGGGCATGATCCGCACGCCTCTCGAGCCGGTGTCGACGTTCGAGGACGACCCGCTGCGCATCATCCGCTGCGTCCGCTTTGCGAGCCGCTACAACTTTGAGCTCCATCCGGACATCGAAGCCGCGCTCCGGGAGGAGAGCCTGCGCAAGGCGCTCCGCGAGCGCATCAGCCGCGAGCGCGTCGGAATCGAGGTCGAAAAGATGTTTGCCCGTGCGCGTGCCGCCCCTCCGTGTCTGCCTTGGAACCACCGGAGCGCTGACATCTTCCTTCTGTGCCGGCCAGACCCCAACGCACTACTCTCCTTCAAGCTCATCGACTCGCTCGGCATCTGGTCGTCCATCTTCTTCCTTCCTCCAGCCGCTCAAGAGACGCTCTCGGCCGCTTCGGGTCCTGCCTCGGACAGCCTCATCGCCGCCTCGATCCTCCAGGAGCTCATCACGCCCGGCTCTTCACCGACGCTTCCGGCTCTGCATCCTCGTCTGACGAGCCTCGTCGGCAACGGGCCGGAACGAAAGCGGCTCTTTCTCGCGGCAGCGGCCGCACCATATCGCGGGCTCGAGGTGCAGAAGAAGAAGTTGACCCTACCCGCACCCGAGGTCGTCATCAAGGAGAGCATCAAGGTAAACCTTGGTGGTTGACTGAGGACGATCGTTCATCTGGACTGACACGTGGCAATGCCGACATAGCTGAGCAACTCGGACAGCCTCGTCGTCACCCGGGCCTACCAGTCGACCGCAGCCCTCTCCTCGCTCGTGCGCGTGACGTTCTCTGCCGCAACGGAGCGTTCGTCGATCGGTGCGTAGCTCGAGCGCTCCCAATAGACTCTCGTTGCCAGCTGCTGATGCGACAATTCACCCTTCCAGGCAACGTCCTTCGTCAGCCGATCGTCCACGACCCTGCTCGCGGCTCCGACTGGTCCATCTCGCTCGTCTGGTCGCTCGTCATGGACCTCCTTCCGCACTGGCAGAGCGCGTCGGAGTCCCTTTCGCGTGAGTGTCTCCGCCGAGGAGGGCGATTAGCGACGGCCGGCCGACTGACCACTGGCCTACCGCCGTGCTGCCCCTTCAGCGGCCGCATCAGAGGTCGTCGCATCGTACAACGCCTTTACGCAGCGCGTGCTCGACCTCGGTCTCGACACGGTGATCGAGGCCAAGCCCATGCTCGACGTACGTCTCCCTGTCCGAAGGGCCGTCCCTCATCAGGTTGCTCACCTCCCCTTCCGTGCCTGCTGACTTCACAGGGCAGCCAGGTCAAGGCACTCCTCTCGGTCGGCGACGGCCCGGTTCTGAAGATGATCGCCGACGCCATCGTCTCGTGGCAGTTCGATCACCCTGGCGAGGGCGTCGAGCCGTGCAGCGCCTTCCTGCGCGAGGAGCACGCTCGGGGCGCCTTCCCGGACCTCCGACCAGCACGACCCTCGAAGAAGCAAAAGTGATCGCATGGCGCTCATCAAATCTGCGTAGCATGCTGCCGGCAGTCGTCTCAAGTCAATCACGCAGACTCCTCTGTTGACACGCTGACCGAGTCGCCCTCGCTCAGCTGGGCCGACAGTTGCTGCAGGCAGCGCGCGCAGTGGCGCTCGACCTCGCGTACGTGTAGCAGGAGCGGCTGAAGGCTCTCGGGCGTCAGCTCCACCTTGCCCGCACTGGGGCGGGCGCTCGACGAGGGCCACTCGGCAGGCGGGTCGGGCGGCGCCGTTCGGAGGGGAAGCGGCGGTAGGGGCGGCAAGGGTGGGGGCGCCGTCGCCTTCCATCGGCTGGATGCGGCGACGCTACCGTACACTGACCGAGGCGTGATTCGACCGGAAGGGGGCCCCGGCGTCGTCGGCCTCTGCGAGTCGACCGACATGCGCTCCCAGTCTGACTCTGACGCCGCCGGGCTGGAGACATCGGTCCTCGAGGCTGACCCTGCTTTCCCCTTGACGACCTTGGCCTTCGACCGCCGCTCGCTCGAGCCCTCTTTGCCAAAGCGGAAGATGGACGCCAGACTCGGACGACGGGGCGACTTGCGGGCGGCGCTCGAGCTCAGACCGGAGTCGACCACCGCCAGCGTCCCACCAGATCGAGCCGTCGCCATCGTGCCCGTCATGCTTCGCTCGCCGCCGTCGACGATCAGGGAGTCGCTCGTCAGGAAATCGGCGCCGATCCTCAGGCTCCGAAGGAAGTCCTTGAGGCCCTTGACGCCAGTTCGACTGGTGCGCCGCTGCTGCGGCAGGCTCGGGTCCCCTTCTGGCGGTCGCGCTGGCCGATCGTCGAGCGAATCGGCAAGGATCATGCTCGCGGGCGGCGCGCTGCCGTTGTGAGCATGTTGCAGACCCGCTCGCGCGGCCGGAGCCGGGTCAGGCAGGCCCTCCTTTTTGACCGGCGTCGTCAGCATCCCTCGCAGGACGTCAAGCTGCCGCTGCGACAGCTCCGTTCGGCCGGTTGAGCCCCGCCAACGCTCCGGGGAGGCTCGGGGCGGTCCCTCTGAAGCCGGAGCCGTGCGCTGGTCCGTCCGGGCGAGCATCGTGACCGCTCTCGCCCGCTCTGAGCTCGACGTCGAGCTTGACGACGCGCGATTGTCGTCGGCGATGACGCCGTTCTCGTCGAGGTTTGAGCTGGCCAGCTTGACGAGGACCTCGGCCATCTCCCACCAGGGCGCATACTTACTCTCGGACCCAGCGGCCTCGGCGTCACCGGGCAGCACGAGCGCGTCAATGGGGTCACCATTAGAGTACGGCGAGCGGTTGCGGCCGGCACGAGCTAGGAGGCCCAGCTGCAGTTCGGCGTGTCGAATCTGAAGGCGTTTCAAGTCTGTCGATCCGGGTTCAGCCTTCGACCGTGCGTTTGCGCTGGATGGACGGCACTCACCCTCTACCTTGCCGGCAAACTCCTTCAACGCGCCAACTCGCTCGCGCAGTGCCTTCTGCGCACTGGCGACTCGAGGGGGGATGCGCAGATCGCTGAGGCTGTTGCGTCGGCCGAGGTGGCCGTTTGTGGGCGGCGTTGATGCCGACCGCTGAGGCTCGGCTGAGGCTTGCGAGGTTGGGAGAGCAGGCAGAGCGGCGAGACTCGGCATTGGCTTGTCGTAGTGGGCCAGACCCTGAAGCGGGATCGAATTGACAGAGGACGACGTGCGGTGACCCCTTCGCTGGAGTTTAGACGCACGCGATGCGAGCCGGTTCTCGACCGTCTCGGCCGCCGTGCTGTATGACGCCCTCATTTGGGTCGGATCCTTTTCGAGCAGATGGGGTCGTCGAACTGGCTGAAGCGAGCCTTTTGTCTGAGGGGTGGATCTTGAGTGCGCGAAGAGCGGCCGCGAGACCGCAGAAGTCAAAGGCAGAGGCGGCGGCGGCATGCTGGCGGCCGTCACGGAAGGGGCGGGGTGGGAGGCGATCGTCTTGGGCCTCACGCGAGGGGAGGTGGCGACGGAAGACGAAGTCGTCGAGCTGGAGCCACGCCGAGTTGGCAGGTGGAAGCCGCCGTTCGAGTATGTCTGCGACGGAGAGCGACGGAGGGCGGGCGGCGGCGGCGGCGACGAGGCGACGTAAGGCCCAAAGTGGTCATGGGCCGGCGAGTCAAGCACGAGCGGCGCAGGGCCGACGACCGAGTGGCGCGACTCGAGGAAGCCACTGATCCGTCTGAGAGCGACCTGCGGTGAAGATGGTGACCGCGGTCGCTGAGGGGAGGCGTGAGCCGCCGACGGGGTCCTCCCTCTGCTAAGCGAAAAGGTGCGCTGCAGAGAGGTCATTCCCCGGGCGATGATCTGGCGCGGTGAGGTGGAAAGGACGGAAGAATCTGCAATGTCGTGACCACTGTACGCTCCTGGACCGCCTTCTTGATGCGCGGCATGGCTTGCATTGGTACCATTCGAGGGAGGCTGGTCGTTGGCGCGCGACCGTTTCTTCAGTCGTCGACGGGGCTTGCCGTCCGACCGCAGAAACTCCGATAGTGACAGGCCGAGCCCGGGGGGCGGAGAGGCGCTGGCGCTGAGGTCTGACCAGTTGTCTTCACGTGGACGAGAGGAAGAGCTCGCCGACACGATGGAGAGAGGACGTTCAGCTGGGTCGGACCAGCTGGCAGAGCCTGTTGACGACGGCGGCCGCCCTGGCGTCGAAAGCGTCTTGGAGCCCGCTGCTGTTGCTCCGGGTCGACCGATAGAGAAAGGCTCTGGTAGACCGGGGCGATCCAGAGGCGATTTGAATGGCTCCCCTCGGAGCGTCGCACCGGGGCTCGCCGCCGTCATCTCGACGTCTTGGTCGGCGGCCTCCGCAAAGCCGACGGTTGAGCCCCAAGCAGCGAGGCGCGTCCCCTTCATCCGTTTCCGCAGGCCCCTTGAGCCGTCGTTGGCGTTTGCGCTATCGCTGCTGAGCGAGCGTTCGAGCTCAGAGCTCTCTGCATCATCGTGCTCGCTCTCGGCCCAGCTGAGCGACGACAGGGGGCTCGAAGTCCGCGCGAGGGGTGGCGAGGCCGCCGACCGGCCGGGCGAGCGTGAGCTGTCGAGCTCCTGGTATTCAAACTCGTCGTCCCAGCGTTCGGCAGCTGAGGACGCAGGAAAGGTGTGTCAGCGGAGGAGCTCGATTCCAGGAACCGAGCTGTTGGGACTGACGCTGGCCGCCTCGCGCGCCTTGCATGCTCGAAGGAAGCCGCGAGCGAGGATAGGGGGTCCAGCGTGTCGAGGCGAGATGGCGTGTGCGGCCAGTTGTCGGCTGAGGTGAAAGATGCAGTCGGTGTAGATGTGAGTCTGAGCGGGTCCCGTTGCCTTGCCTAGGGCCGTCTGATGTTTCTGGGTGAGGGTTCGGAGGGTCGACGTGAAGGGGCGCCGTCAAAGGGCGGCGCCGCCGAGCGGCTGCCGACGCGCTGGCCTGCCCCTTTCTCTGCCACCCTCGAGAACGTTTCGTCTGCCGACCTGCATCGGGCCCGGCTGCGACGGGGGCTCGCCTTGGCTCGGCTCGCTCGACCGACAGCGACGTTCTCGGACAACGCGACCGACCAAGCCATGCAGCTCCCTCTCGCGCTCCTCGCCCTCACGCTCGCTGCGGCCGGCCTGGCCGAAGGCGCCGAGCCTGTTATGGCCGTCGACAGTGCGTCCGTCCGTCCGCGAGCTCGTCTTCAAGTCATGCCGGCCCTGGCAGGCTGGTCTGAGCCGGTCGACCTGACCTCGGGCCACGCCGCTCTGCCTCCTTCGCTCTCCGCTAGCCTTCGAGCCACCTTACACGCCCTCGGTCTACTGCGAGGAGAAGACCTGGGTTCGTTCAGGACAGCATCGCGCGCATCGCCAGCTGGGCCGTGTCTGCGGGAGAGCTCGCTGACGACCGCGCGCGCTGCCCGCGACGGCAGGTCTGGGGCAGGTTCTTTGACCGGGCGACTCACCCGGCCTGGAACTTCACGCTCTCGATCTACAACCGCACGGGATGCGGCAGTCGCTGTGCCATAGGTGATTCAGGAGTACGACTGGTAAGCTTGAAGGCCGTCGTCGTCGACAGCCGTCCCGATTACCCCGCACTGATCTGACCCGGGCTCGTCATCTGCTTTCCCCCCTTAGATCGAGACATTGGCGACGAACTGGCCGTCGACTAGCTACACATGGCTCGTCGACGTGCCCATTGACCAGGACATCTACTTCCACGTCTGGGACGGCGTCCCTACGGCGGCCAACAGCTCTCAGGAGGGCGTTCACCTGTCGTTTCCGATCCCGGCCTGGACGGTGCCAACGACCCATCCCTGCGAGTACGTCTTTCTGCTTACACTTTATGTCTGGTTCATTCCGGCGTCGGATCCGCGGCTGAACGTCGACGCTTCACGCCCCCTCCCAAGCCAAAGTCGGCTGACTCGACCGTACGACGCGGCGTCGGTCCAACTGCCAGCCGACACGTCAGCGAGCACGCGCGTCGCGTCGCTCCGCCCCGCTCTTCTGTTGACTGGCGTCGCTGTTATTCTCGGGCCGGTCGTGGACTGGGGATGAGCAACCCGGTCGCGAGTGATGTACGTCATGACCTTCCCAAAAATGGACAGGCGACTCGACGCACTTACTCAAGGGTCTCAGGAGAGAAGGCAGCGCACAGAAGGGGCAGGGAGAGTCGACCGAGAGCGCTTTCCGAGAGGCAAGCACAGGAATGAAGCAGGAGAAGCAATGGATCGTTGCAACAGGGCGAGGGGGGTACAAGGTCTAATGGGCTCGTCGGAGAGCGGACATGTAGGTTTTCGGAGGCGGTCTGGACAAGCAAAGTGAGTTAAGGCCCGAGGAAGAGAGAGAGAGGGAAGATGGGTGTATACAAGGGGGGGGGGGGGGAGAAGGAGAGCCCTAGTTGCGCTCGACGCGCTCGACCTGGAACTCCTCGGTCTCGAGCGTCTTCTTCTCGTCGCCGTCGTTCGAGCCGCCCTCGAGGTCGAGAGCCGTCTTCTGGGGCGGGATGATGCCGCCGTTGGCGAGGGCAACCTGGTGGGCGATCTCGCCCGACCGGGTCCAGGCCGAGCCAGACTGCGTGCGCCAGCAGTAGAAGCCGAAGAAGGCGACGTAGAGGAAGGCCGGGAACGAGACCCAGAACGAGACGTGGGTGTTGTAGTAGGTGGCGATCGCGCCCTGGATGGGCGTGAGGACGGCGCCGCCCGAGACACCGGCGACGAGGAGCGAGGCCGCCCGGCGGGTGTGGCGACCGAGGTTGGCCGTCGAGATGACGAAGATGACGGGGTACATGCAGGCCATGAGGAAGTAGACGACCATCAGGCAGCCAACGCCGCCCATGCCGCGCGTCGACGAGACGACCGCGATGAAGACGGCGGCGAGGACGGCGTTGATCATGAGGAGCGCCGGGGCCGAGATGACGGTGAGGAGGGCCGTCGAGATGAAGCGGCCGACCGTGAAGATGATAAGCGCGTACGAGAGGAAGTTCGAGGCCTGAGGCTTCGACATGCCGGCGTCCAGGCAGTAGTTGATGAAGAGGGCGCCGATGGCGACCTGGGCGCCGACGTACATGAACTGGGCGAGGAAGCCGAGCATGGGCCGGGTCTGGCGGATGAAGGGCTTGGCGAGCTGATCGGCGGCGGCGATGGCGGCGGGCGACTCGGCGAGCGCGTCCACCTCGGCCTGGAGGTCGGCCTCCGAGACCTCGGGGAGGCGGACGAAGAAGAAGGTGACGGCGAGGATGATGCCCATGCCCGAGACGGCGAGGTAGACCCACTGGACGTTGTCAAGGTTGTTCTCGTTGCCGCCCGAGAAGAAGAACTTGGAGGCGATGAGGGGGCCGACGAACGAGGCGACACCGTTCCACGACTGCGAAAACTGGAGCCGGTAGGCGGCAGGGCCGGCCGGGGGCATGACGGTGATGTACGAGTTGGCAGTGACCTCGAGGGTGGCGAGACCACAGGCGGTGAGCCCAGTCAGGACGACGAAGCCGGCAAAGATGGCCTGCAGGGGAGAGAGAGAGAGAGTCAGGACAATGAGACCGGCAAATCGTCGAGGGCAGAGGTGGACTGACCTGCTTGTTGTCGCCTCCCGAGAACTTGGCGACGGGCCAGAAGAGGATGGCGCCGGTCGAGTAGAGGCACAGACCCATGATGATGGCGAACTGAGTGGAGGACGGATCAGGTCAGCGCTGGCGAGCGGAGCGAGGGGTAAACGAAAGAGAAGCGTACCTTGTAGCCCTTGCGACGGAGGACCTCACCGGCGACGGGGGAGAAAGCAAAGTAACCGATACCAAAGTAGGCAACCTGGAGACCGGTCGACTGAAGTTTGGTGATGCCGAGGACCTTCTGGAAGTGCGAGTTGAGGACGTCGAGGAGACCGTAGCAGAAACCCCAGACTGAGCGGCGGGGACGAGAGGTGGGGGCAGCGATCAGCTCGTGTGTGCCGCGCAGCAGCTAGTGCGAGTTGGGAGGACGACTTACGGAAGAAGAGCGAGGTGACGAGACCGAAGGCGACGTAGTACTCGCGCGTGACGATGCGCGTCTTGAAGGGGTTGGCAGACGTGGCCATCGGGCCGGCTCCTCCGGGCATGTTGGGAGAGAGTGCGGGTTGGGGAGAGAAGGGCGGGTGGGGGGGGGGGGAAGGGGAAAGGCGAGCTAAGAAGGCGGGAGGCGAGGGGCGGGCGAAAGCTTTGGATGGATGGTTGGGAAGAGGCTGGATGGTTTCTCGACCTGCCCGACCTTTATGCGAACCTCGTCCTCGACCCAAGGGAGGAAGGGGTTCGACCCAGCCAAGGACTGAGGATGGGCCAGAACGAGAGCCGGGCGCTTTCTGGGCCCAGCGTTGGCGGGGTAAGGCGCAGGTCGGGCGAGCGGGGAAGGCGTTCCATCGACGTTAGGGGCGGGCACCGGGTCGCGCGCGAGGAGGGAAAGGGGTCCAGCCACAGGCCGGCGGCTGTCGAGCTCGGGGTCAGCCACGAGCGGCAGTGGCCTTGCCCGCGCGGTGGGAGCGAAAACGCCGGGTGCGCGCGCAGCGGGGCGGCGTGCTCGGCCTCGCCGCTTGCTTCATGTGTCGGCCACGCCCTCCAGCCAGAGAACATCTGGATCCGCTCGCCGTGCCCTGCTGCGCTGCCTGGTCGCATAGCACACCGAGGGTCGGCGACGCTCAGCGCCAGGATGCTGCAGAGGAAGGGGAGAGGGACGGGCTGATCAGCGAAGAGGCTTTCCTCCCTGCTCCTTCAGCGAGCGCCTGCCGACGGCGAGCAGCCGGGGGGGGGGGGCGAGATCGATTCGAGCCTAAGCTGAGAATACGTTAGACGCGGCGCGATCTGAGCAGCAGCAGCAGCAGCAGGCCTCTGCCAGCAGGCAAGACGCGCCCTGCGGCCCGACTGTCATGACCCTGTCTCAAACGTCACGGTCGCCCACCTCTGCCCGCAGCGGGCCTCCACGGCCGATCGTCCCTGCCCCGGCCGCTTGGCTAGACTGCGGCCGACAACGCTACTTCGCGCGACGAGGCCCGCGGCTGTGGCAGCCGAGAGCGAGGCTCCTGCAGGACGACGCCCCGAGCAGCGAAGCAGTCGCAGCAGCCACCAGCGCTCGCTTTGACTCCGCGCCGGACCCACAGGTGTTGCCTAAAGAGCCGGCGTCAGCGCCACGATCCTCAGCCAAGAGGCGGCCGCAGGCTCGCGCCGAGGCGCGCCAGGGTGAAGCTGCGAGAGCCGCCAGCCAGACGGGCGCGATACGATGATGCGATCACCCTTCGCGGCAGCTGGTTGCAGAAACGCCACGACCTGGTCCTCGAGACGCGGCCCATCTGCGCGGTCAGTTTGCGCGTCGACCGTCGACCCAGGTCACGAAAGGGGGGGGGGGGTCGCCTAATCGCCGCCTCGGGCGGCAAGCAAAGGGGCACCTATCAGCGTCCGCCCCAGCAGCAGCAGGAACTCGATGAGGGGGAGGGTGGTCCGTCGCGGGCGACAGGCGGTCGGGCCGACAACCGGTTGTCGACGTCAGCCCCCGCCCTCACCCCTCACCCCGCAAGGGCTCCAGAGGTCGAACGTCCACCACAGACAGCGTCTAGCACCTAGTCCAACAGTCAGCATCCGGGTCAGCACCGCGCCGAGACGCGCGCTCGGCCTTGCTTCGAGGGGGGGGGGCGAGGACGGCCAGAGCTGCCGTTGGATCGTGTGTCGATGCGGGGAGGGCGAGGAGCGGAGGAGGCGGGCCGATCCGAGCTCGTGCTGGCGACCAACCGACCGACTGACCGACCGAGACCAAGCTCGCTCGAGCAGCGCCCGTCAAGGATGCCACGGCACAGACGACGAGACCGGTCGGAGGCGACGGCGAGGTTTGTGGACGATCGCAGAGCTTGACGCGTTTGAGCTGCGAGCCGAGCTGGCCGAGGGGACGCTCGATCGTCGTCGCCGACGTCTGTTTGGGAGTCGGGACGAGAGACAGTCCGTCAGCAGCCTGACTAGATATGAGCGTCGACCGTTGACGACGACCGTGAGCTCACCAAGGGATGACGGTCGAGCCGGAGCCGGTTGCTGGTCGGGGCGACGTGTAATCTCCTGGCCGACGAGACGCGTCGGGCCGGCAGCAAGCGCGAAACGCTCACACGTTGAGCTCGCCAGACCACCATGGCTTTCCGTCGCAGGACTGGGGACGCAGGAAGGGGTCATTGCTGGATGAAAGTTATTGAGGGCGAGAGCGGTCTTTAGTCAGGGCCATGCCTGGCTCTTGAGGGCGAGGAGAACGGGGCCGGCACAACGCGGTCGCCAATACGCCGTCGGCCATTCTGGCCACTCCTCCGAGCGCCGCACCACCGTCACCCGACGGCGGTCGTCGGCGCTGTCGGCCAGGCTCTTTGGCCCGACGACCGACAGAATGGAGCGGTCCGGGCCAGTCCATAGCCGGCGGCAGGGCAACGTAGGCACGGCCTTTGACGAAGGCGAGGGTGTCATGCCCTCGTTCGAGAACTCCGTCTCGCCGCACGGCGTTCTTTGTCGGAGCCGGCGACCTCTCTGGGAGGATCGCAAGGGAGCGTTCATCGTCATCCTGCCAGGCTGCTGCCGACGTTGGTCCAGAAGGCCTGCTCGTCTGGTCCGAACCCGCCTTCGTCATCGGCGAGCTCGTCGACCCACGCCCGAAGCCAGCCCTCGCCGCCGCGCCGGCCGAGTCGCGGCCGGCTCTTGACAAGAATCCGCATCGCCTCTTCCTCCTGGCCCTGCAGGAAGACGACCCGCAGGCTAAGGAGGACAGCCTCCCGGCCGGCCGACTCGGATTCCCAGCCGCCGTCGGTCCACTGCGCGCTGGCAGTGTACGTCGCGAGGGCCGGGTAGGGCGGCAGGACGGTCTGCAAGCCGGTTGAGGTCGCCTCGGCCGCCCGCCGCGCATACGTCAAGGCGTTTGCAAGCAGCTGAGGCCCGTTCTTGACGGCCGCCGGCGAAGAGAAAGGCGCCTTGGCCAGCAGCGATCGCGCAAGCGACAGCCGGGCGAGCGCAAGCAGGATCGGCGCCGTCGCCGCGGCCGCGCTGGTGGAGACGGTCGCCGACGGGAAAGCCGACTGGGCTGCTGTCAGGAGGCTGAGCGCCGCCGTCGAGTTCTGGGTCGCAGCCGAGAGGAGCGTCCAGACCTCCTGGACCTCAGCGGCCGCCGGTGAGCCGCGCGCGAGCAACACTCGCCGAGTGGCGAGGGCGAGGGCCGTCTGCGCGTCAGAGAGGACGCAGGCGAGCTCGACCTTCTCCTCGATCGGCGTCGAGTCGGTCTGCGAACGTTTTGTCATGTCGAGCTCCATCATCAGCTGGCGGCCCTCGTCCTCCCATCCGTCGGCTCGGTCCTCGATCCGGACGATGCGCCAGGCCGCGACCGCGGTGATGATCTCGATGTCGCGCGGCGCGCCGATCTGGGTACAGAGCGGTCCGAGGGCTTGGATTTGATCGATGAGTGTCGCTGGGTCGAGGTCAGGGAGCGCTGGCGAAGGCAGCAGAGGTAAGAGCTGGAGGTATGTGTCGAGTAAGGTCGAAGGCGTCGAGACTATTGCGCAACGAGGGTGAATATGGTCAGCTGTGCCGCGCTCGTCCTTCGTCGCCTCGCCAGGCTCGTTTACTCACCCGTCTCTTCCCAAGCCCGGCCATTCGCGGCAGTAGCATTGCCGTCCTCGTCGTCCCCGTCGTCATCCGAGTCGTCGTCTTCATCGGCCGCCTCGTCACCCTCGTCACCAAGCTCCATGACAGCTTCGACCTCCTGACCCGAGGCTGCGTCGCGGAGCAGCTGCTCTTGGCGCTCAGCAACCTCGGCTAGGCTCTTGGCAGCCTCGCCGCGCTCTTGCGCGCCGCTCTCGCCAAAGTCGTCCTTGACGTCGGCAAGGGCGACGAGCGCGACCGCGAGGTTGAAGCCGGCGTCGACGAGCAGCTGCGGGTCTGTCGTCAGGCCGTTCGCCAGACGGTAGGTCGCGATCGATCGCTCGAGCGGAACAACCAGGCTCGGCGGAAGGAGGAAGGCCGTCGAGAGATGGTAGAGCGTGCGAGCGCTGCAGAGGTCAAAGGCGGGGTCAGGCGCAGCTTCCGGTTAGGGCCTGCAGGCGAGCGAACGCACAGGTTGTAATGGCCCTCGAAGCGGGAGCCATCGAAGGCGACCGCTCGCTCATACAGCTCGCAGGCGGTCTCGTAGTGTCTTTTCGCCTGGCGCCGTCTCGACAGTGCTCGTCAGCCCTCCAGCGTCGCTCGTTTGCCATCGGCGGGGCTGGCCAACGGACCTTGTCGCCCACGCGGTAGCGCTCGCCCTTCTCCTCCTGCTCAACGCCGCCGTCGAGCGCTTCGTCAAACGTCTCGTACGTCGGGACCCTGCTCTTCTTCTTCCTGCTCGTCTTGGGCGGCAGCGAGCTCCGCTGCTTACGTGGTGGCATCGTCCGGCTGGAAGGCAAGAGGCGAGATGCTTCGGGGGTCGACGACGTCGGGAGGGCGTGCCTCACGGTCGAAAGCACGCTCGACGGCTGTGCCCAGCCCCCGGCCGCAGCCAGTCGACTCTCACCTCCCTCGTCTCGCCAGGCCCTCCTCCCTGCCCTTGGTCGGTTCGCAAACGAGAGCAACGCACGCCCTGAGTAGCATCCTTTCGCAGAGGTCTCGATTTTTATTGAAGACTACATCGGGCGGAGGCTAACGTCGCCGACAACCGACCGGCCGCCCCCATCTCGACCCCGCGCTCGCCTGCCCATCACCTCCTCACGACCGCCGCATCGGCCCCTAGCCACAGGCGGCCAGTTCGAGTCAGCGTTGGCCCATCTGAGCTAGCTCGAAGCGGTTGCGCAGCTCGCAACTCGCCGGCCGAGCATGGATACATCGTCGGCCGCCGGCGGAGGCGCCCCTCCGCCGCTGCTGCTTGCGCCGCTGCTGCAGGACCTCCACGCCTGGCTGTCATCGCCGACGCTTGGGGCCTCGTTGCCCTTGCCGATGCCGAGCCCGACGCCGAACCCGGCAGGGACGGCCTCTGCTGCCATGCGTGCATCGAGCGCGCTCTTCAACTTTCTCCCTGCCGGCTCGCGAGGGGCGACTCCGCCGCCTCCGGCTGAGGAGGGCGATGGCGGCCGGAGCTCAGCGGCCGGAGCCCCCGACGGCGAGCTGGCCAAGAAGAAGAAGGTCAAGTGCCGATGCGTCGAGGCGTACGGAAACAATCTCTACATCGGTACGAGCGACGGCCAGGTGCTCTGGTACACGTACGACCCGGCCGGCTCGGTGCGTGAGGCTGCCGTGCCCGCCCGTCTGCCTGCTGAGACTGCGCGGTCGGCCTGACCCTTCCTTCGGTCGATGCTCGCACAGGAGCCGTACACCCTGCGACATCGGCACAACATCTTCCCCAGGCGGGCGATCACGTCGATCCATCTCCTGCCATCGATCGCCAAGGCACTGATCTTGTCGGAGACGACGCTCCACTTTGTCGCCTTGCCGACGCTCGAGCCGGTCCCGACCGGGCTGATCCAGTCGGTCCGCGGCGTCGTCGCCGTCGCCGTTGACGAGGGCCCCGAGGGTGTCGAGGGCGAGAAGAACGTCTGCGTCATCAAGCGCAAAGGCATCGGCATCTTCCGCCTAAGTTCGCGCCTCTTCCATGTCAAGGTGCGCCGCCCATCGTTTGATCGACCCGACCCAGGACCGAGGCTGAGTCTCCCCGACGCTCGTCAACGCAGGACGTACCTCTGCCCGAGCCGCCGGTGCTCGCACGTTACCATCACCCGTACCTGTGCATCTCGGATCTCGACACGTACTCGCTCGTCTCGCTGCTGGAAGCGACCCTCTCGCCGGTCCTCCCTGTCTCGCAGCTGGCCGACCCAAACGACCTGCCGTTCCGCGTGCGGCCCAACATCGCCGTCGTCCAGGAGGACGAGTTTCTCATCACGAGCTGCGTCAACGCCAATGGCATCGGCGGAACTGTTGGCGTCTTCATGACGGGCGAAGGAGACCCTGTGCGCGGCACGGTGGAATGGGAGGAGAACCCGCGGAGCATCGGTAGGTCGACGCTCGCTTCCAAAGGCAGAGACTCTGCGCTGGGCTGACTGCGACGCGTGCGACCACACGACAGTCGTCCAGCCTCCCTACATCATCGCCCTCCTGCGAACCGGTGCGATCCAGGTGCACTCACTGCTGACGCTCGAATCGATCCAGACGATCCCCGCGCCTGCCAACATCGACCCCAAGCAGCTGTCGCTCTCTCAGTCTGGCTTTACGGTGCCGGCAAGGGAGCGCGACGCGCAGCTGCGCAAGGTCGGCGTCCCTCTGTTCAAGCCGAAGCCTGCGCCGCCTGCCACAGCCAGCGCCGGGCTGCAGCTAGGCGGGTTCGAGGAGCCGTCAGGCTCCGGCCTCACCCCACCCGCTAGCCCCGTTCAGGGTCGTGGCACCTTTGAATCTTCGGTCGGGCCGTCGGCCAAGTCGAGCCGCTCGCAGCCAGTCTCGATGGCAACCCAGCTGTCGCAGGTGCTCCTGCTCTCTTCATCCTCGGCCTGGAGCTTGACGACCACCCCGGCGCTCTCGCTCGCACTCCAAGTCCTCGATTCGGCGTCCTCCTCACCATCGCTCCTCTCCGAAGCGCTCGAACCGCTCATGATGAACGCTGCGACGGTTGGCGAGCAGGACGACGCGGCCGTGCGCTTCGTCCATCAGAAGGTCTTTCTACGAGGCCTTCGAGACGCGCGCTTCGGAGGATTCACTTCGGACAGCCCGTCCGACCCGGATGGGGAGTCGCACGGCCCAGAGCAGGCCGAACTTTGGGCTCTGGCTGGCGGCGACTATCGGCTCGTCCTGCGCCTCTTCGAGGAGATGCGGCCCATCCTCACGGCGTACAAACCGGGCAAGGACGATGAGCCAGTCGTCGAGGAAGGCCTCGCGCAAGACTGGCAGGAGCTGTGGGACATTGACGAGATAAGTGCGTGCCCGTCGCCCGGTCGACCGTTGCTAGTCAGCCCCAGATGGCTGACAATATGCCGCCTGGCTTCTCCTCTTAGTCCGCACCCGGCTGAAGCGCAACTATGAACCTCACCTAGAGCAGCCGGTCGAAGCGGCGCCGGAAGCAATGGAGCTGCACAAAGCCCTGCTGGCTCAGGCGCGCTCTATGCTACGCGCAATCCTCACGTCCGAGCGCGAGGCCCGCCTGAGAATCGAGCGCGGCAAGGGCCGAGGTTGGACGCGGAGCGCTGCCGAAGAAATCGCAGGCAAGGTGAGCTCTCCCCTGACCGGGTTTCATGGCTATGGCGAAAGCTGACGGCTCCGACTTCTCCTCGTCTCAGATTGTCGATACTTGCCTCCTTGTCCTCCTCGCTCAGAGCGGCCCAACCTCTGAAGTCTTGCGCATAATGGACTCGACCAACTTGGCCGACCTCGCTCTCGTACGGGAGGCCCTCCGCGCGCACGAGCGCTGGTTTGCGCTCGCCCAGTCATCGCCCGACCTCGAGGCTCTCGCGCTCTACGTCGAGTGAGTCGCAACGTGGAGCTGCGCGCTGGGAGCGGGACACTGACCACGAGTGACGCTCTTCTGCTGCACTCACAGCATGGTCGAGGGCGTCAAGCCCGATCCCGACTGTCCTGAGCCGCCGCTCTCGTCCATCCTTCAGATCGTGGCCCGAACGGATGACGTCGCCCTCGTCCGCCAGTACGGCACGTGGCTTGTCGGTCAGGCGTCTGTTGACAGCTCGGCGGTCTGGGCGGCCATCGGGGGGGACGCCTTTGGGAGCCGATCGGAGGAGAATGACTCGGCTCGAAGGTCGCTCCTGATGGGCCTCGTCAAGCAGCGCGTCAAGCTCGAGAAAGGGTTGGTCCCCTTTGCCGTGCAATCGCCCAAATGGGTCGAGTCGAGAGCTGACCGCTGGCGTCACCGCTGACAGGCCCGCATCGGCGGCTCGGCTTCTGAACGAACACTCGCTGCACCTCGATCTGGTCGAGGTCAGTCCCTGTCACATCTACCTTCCCGACAAGCGCGGCTTGTTGACAGGCTGTCGCGATGCGTCGCCCGTCTCAGGTCCTTGATCACGTACCGGACGCCTGGCCGCTGCGCGACGTCTCGCCGTTCGTTGTACGCTCGCTGCGCAAGGACCTCCAACGAAGAGAGGAGGGCCAGAGTGCGTCTACCGGTCATCATCACCGCAATCTTGAGCCGCCGACTGACTCCGCCAGCTGTCCTCGCCTCACAGTTCTCAAGGCTATCTCGGCTTCCCTCAACCTGCGCGTCATCGACCGCGCCCTCGAGGCGTTTGCGCGCTGTCCGCCGGTCGTCGAGGATGGGCCGCCGGCTGGCGAGGGCGACGCAGAAGAGAAGCTTGCTGTCGTGGCGAGCGAGGCCGAGAAGGCGGGCGTCTTGCGGCGCCTACTGGACGACGTGCCACGGACAATCGGCTCCGAGGCGCTCAAGGAGCGGACAACGCACGAATCTGACGAACTGGACGAGATTGCATGATGACACTTTTGGGCTCTGACAGCCGGACACAGGCGGAGGAGCGGGAGCGACGGGATGAGAGGAAATGTTGTACAGCTTGCAGGAGAGGAAGGGGATGATGGAGAAGCGAAGCGAGCGGCAGTCTTGGATGCGGCGTATCTTGTGTCGGCCGCGGCGGTGTGCCAGGTGGCGATGGGCGCCTCACATTGGCAGTCCCGTGTTGGCCCGAGTCTTGTACGCGTGCGTCGGTGCCAGGGCGGCGGTGAAGCTTCGGGTTGGGCTCTCGATCCGAGGCCGGAGAGACTGACCGGTGCCGACAGGAGGGCTCGGCGTCGAGGGGCGGGTTGGCGTGGAAGCTCTGGTGATCGACGGAGAGCTCTCCAGCGAGGACAGGCTGGAGGAATTATCGGAGCCGCTCGCGTCGTCTGCGAGCGTGGTCAAGGGGCATCAGATGGTGGCATTAATGTGCGATCGCCCGACACGCACTCACCTTTGGCAGCGTCATCCGATGTCAACCCGCTTGGTCCCTGCAGCGACCGCCGGCGGCCGACGTCAATGCGTGGCGAGTCCCTGAGAAAGTCGCAAGGTTAGTCGACAAAGCATCGAAAGTAGAAGGCCTGCGTCCCTTGAACTGACTCGCACTCGAGCTGCGCCCGCTCGAGGCCGAGGTTCTTGACACACTTAGCGCAGGGCCGGCTGCCGTCGCTGTCGCACGGCTTGTGCAGGCGCTGGCAACTGTCCGAGAGGTCACAATCCTCAGACGTCAGCGCAGACTTGCGTGCGAGATTCGATGGGGAAGCAGCGCACCGAGAGCAGGCGTTCTGCAAAAGCGACAGAGAGGAAGGCGCATTAACATCTGTTGCTTCTGGCCGATGCGCAGGTCAACGCACCTTGCACTGCGACCGTCGTCGACGCCGCGGTTTGGCCGATGAGCCCGCCGCCGTCTTGCGTTTTTTTGCGGAAGGACCCGGTCCGCGGACGGATGACCCAATGGGCCTCTTGCCTGCGGCCGAGCTGCTCGCCTGACCCCCCACTGGCGACGACGCGAGGAGCAGCTGATCATAGACGCCTCTGGAGGACCGCAGCAAGGGCTGTGCGATTGCTTCCGCCCGTTCGCGCAGCGACTGGACGACTCTGTCGGCCGGTAGCGACCCAGCGGCCTCAATGGCCGAGAGCGAAACGGCTGGGTCCAGAGCTGACGTCTTGTCCGGCGAGGTTGGGTTCGGACGATGCTGCGAGCGCGACTCGATTGGGACCGGAGCGACGCCTGCCGAGCGATTGAGTCTGCCTTGACCGACTTCCTTCGGTGACGTGCCCCGGTTGCCAAGGCGAGTAGACGGGGGCGTCAGACCGTGGGGCCGGCTGGCCCACTCGTCAGAGTCACGCTGCAGGGGTTCTGAGGGCGAAGGTGTCGGCGCAGGCGGCGAGGCGGCCGGTCCACTGGAAGGCCGAATGTCGGCAGCGAGTGTGTAAATCGAGCGTCCGAAGGATGGCTGCAGCTGGAAGCTATCGCCGTGCGACGCCGTCTCAGGCAGACGCTGGCTCGGCGATGGCCAGTCGTCGTTGGCCGGCTGTTGGGCGCCCAAGGGAATAGGGGGGAGGCGAGCAGCGCGGAGGTCAAGAGGTGACGGCGGAGGACGAGGCCGCGTAGGCGCAAGATTCTGCGGCGGCCGAGGGAGGTAGTACGCGGGATCCGGGTACGGCATGAAAGGGGACGTCGGCGAGGGAAGAGAAGGCGGCGGCCTGAAAGCCATCGGGTCGCCGTAGAGCAGCGGCGGCGGAGGCAGCATGTCGAAGGTCGCGTGCGGCGTCGGAAAAAAAGGCGGCTGGAAGTAGGGCGCTGAAGGAGGCCCGAGAGGTCGAGGAGGCCTGGGAGAGCCAAACGTCTCGCCGCCGCAGCCGGGTCGCCCGAGCGGGTTGCCCATGCCTGCGATGCTCTGACCTAGGGGCGGTGGCGGTGGCGGCGGTGGGTAGTAGGCCGACGGCGGGCGCCCAAAGCCAGGCTGGAAGGCGGGCGGGCCGAAAAAGCAGATCGGATCGTAGTCCGGTGCCACCGACCAGTCGCCAGGCATGGGCCAATAGGCGGGTGGGAAGGTCGGTGCGAACGAGAGAGGTTGCGCGCTCGGAGGCCGTCCTCTGAGTCGATCTGACCCGCCACCGGCCCAACTCAGACCGAGGGACGAGAGACTTGGCGGCGCATGTAGGGAGGAGGGCGTGACCGTTGGTATACCGAACGTCGGCCAATGCACAGCGTGACCGGTAGGCAGCTGGTCGGTCGGCGTCGAGAGGAGGTCGAAGTGACCACTCGAGTGACGAGCGTCGCCGGCCGGCATACCGAAGGGATGGAAGCCGAGAGCTCGGTCGAGGTGTGGCGCCTGGTAGTCAAGCGGACGCCTCTCCAATGGTGGCCCGGGCGCGAGGCCCTGAATCTCATCGTGCTCATCCGAGGCTCGTGCGTTGAGTCGTTCTGCGGGGAGATGGGAAGGGTTCTGTCTGTCAGTCGCTGCAGGACAGCCCTCCTGCTCGTACCCCGACCGGGCCCGGCGAGGTGCTCGAGCCTTGGCCTGGCACGTGCTAGAGTCTGGGGAGGTAACGCACCCGGCTCACAGCCCCACTCGGCTTGCTCCTCGGCCGCTTCAGCGTCAAGGTCGCGCTCTGACCAGCGCCAGTTGATGCGCTCGTCGAGCGATTCCTTGCTGATGAGAACGGTCGGCGACGCGTCGCTGGCCGACATGACGAACGGTGCCGGGGGGTGAGGGGATGCTCAGACGCGATGAGCGTAGGAGGGTGCGACCGAAGACGGCGCCGGGAGTCGGCGTGAGTCGCGAGGGTCAAGTTGCTGTGGCGGAAAAGATAGGATCGCAGTCGGGATGAAGACGGGGTGCTGATATGAGGTGAGAGGATGTTAGGTGAGGAGGAGGGGAGCGAGATGGTCGTCGGAAGGGAGGGAGGGTCGAGGGTGCGAACGTCGCTGCCCGTTAGTCGCCGCCGCCCGTCTCCAGCTCGCCGCCGCTGCCGCTGCGGCCACCGTCCTCTCTCTCCGCCCGCCCGCCAGTAGCCTTCTACCGAATTCAGCGGATCGGCGGTGATGAACGCATCTGCTGGTCTAAACACGACGGGTCGGCCGGACCATGCGCCCTCGCTGTCAGCCGGCTACTCGAGGCCAAGAGGAAGCGGGCGGCCGCGGTGGGGTCAGCCGAAACGCTCGGCGAAAAAAAGGGGGCGTCAGCTGGCCGAGCCTCGTCTGCCGTCTCTTGGGGTTCGGCGACGAGATCGGCAGAGGGGGGCGGGTACCATAGATTGCGGATCGTGAAAGAGTACAGCATGGGGGAGGCAGGAACCTGGTCGGCGTGCGAGAGAGACAGTGAAAAATGGCGAGAGGGACGTTGGTTAGACAGTGGAGATCGGCCGGGGGAGGATGGTGGTGCACTGGTCGTCGAGGACTGCAGCCAGCATCAGCAGGAAGAGAAGTAGGAGAGAGAGGTCGAGGAAATCAGCAGACAGGAAGACCGCGGTCGTTGATGGGGTTCGTGAAGGTGGACAGGATTGAAGTAGACGGGCGAAAGGGTGGGACACCGACGTCGCGCCTCTGCAGCCCGCTCAACTTGCCGATCCGTTCAATCGCGCTTTGAAACCTTCTGGTAGCCGCCCTTACTGGCAGGCGGGCCGCCCCAGCCAAACCAGCCTCCGCCGCTCGTCCGGCGGTCATGGCTGCCGCCACCGAGGCTGCCGTCGTCGATCTCGTCGCGGCCGATCTCATCGTAGCCGCTGCGAGCCATCGGCGAGTCGCTCCTGTCGGGAGGCGAGGGCGGAGTGAAGCCTGACGAGGGCGTTCGTCCGCCGCCGGGGACGTGCGTCGGCGGCGAGGCGAGGGCAGCGAGCTCGGCCTCGAGCTGGGCGCGCCGAGAGCGGATGTCGGCCGTCGACAGCGGGCGAGACGAAAAGCCAGACGAGGTCGACGAGGTCGACGAGGTCGACGGCGTCGAGGACGCCGAGGGGCGGAGCCGCGGCTGGTTGGCCTCGAAGGTCTGTGTGCTCCGAGGGACGGACAGGTTGCGGGCGTGCTGCTGCTGATGGGGGGTGGCGTGTCTCTGCGCACCGTCGCCGCCGAAACGGGCTTGACCAGCGGCGATGACCATCGGCGCGTACTGCTGGACGAACGAGGCCGCGTACCTGTAGGCTTGCGAGTGGGGTTGTCCTGCTGGTGGGCCGCCGGGCGCGTCGCTGTAGTCGGGCGGCGCCGAGTGGAGCGAAGTCGGGAGCGGCGTGGAAGAACCGCCGTCGTCGAAGGAGGCGCCGTCGTAGCGCATCCCGGAAGACGACGGTCCCGACGCTGGAGGCGTCTCGGGCATGAAGGCAGCCAGCTATCCGAAGGAGCGGTTGTCAGCGCTCGAGCCAGATGGCGAGCCTGCTGCGCGCCGAAGGGCAGTTCGGTAGAAGGCCACTGACGTTGAGCCGCTCGCGTGCGAGGGTCCAGGCAGCAGCAAACGCCTTCTGGAGCCAGCCGCCGACGGTGTAGCGGAGATCGCCGAGGTAGGCATCAACATCGCGCTCGTGCGAGGTGAAGAGCGGCTCGAGGTAGCGTGCGTAGACTAGTGTCGAGCCCTGAGTGGTCGATGGCGAACGGAGGCCGCCGAGCGCCGCAGACCAAGCCAGCGAGTCAGCTCCAAGGCCATGCATGCCAGCGAGTCGCAACAGGACGAGGTAGTCGGGGTAGCTCAAGCGCACCTCGGTCTGTGGAGCGACCATCCAGAGGACGGCGAGCAGCTTGACCTCGCTGTAGAACGGCAGCCACGCGAGCAGGCCGGCGGTCGCGCCCTCGACGGCCGTCCACGAGCCGACGACGCACCAGTAGACGAGCCAGCGCTCGAGCTGGCCGGCGTCGCGAACCGTAAGCGCCTTGTACGACGCATAGCACGGATAGATGAAGCCCGATAGGTTGCTGGCAGGGCGGCGGTCGGCACGAGGATGGCGGCGGAGGAAGAAGGCGGCAGGCGGCCGAGGTCAGCAGGCTCAAGGGAGCGGGAAGCGAGCGAGCCAAAGCCGCGCGGCTGGGAGGACCGACCAGAGTGAGCGCGAGATGAGGCCGAGAAGACCCATAGCGAAAGAGTCGGAAGGTCTTGCTCGGGACACGAGAAGTAAGGGGGTCTGCAGGGGTTGCTGGCAGGACGAGCCTGAGCGATGGTGGGAGACGGGGAGGGAGGAGAGGGCGAGCTCGGCCGGCGGGGGTCCGTTGGTGGCGGCCACGACCCCCCCGCCGACGCGCCGACGACGCTCGGGTCCAGCCGCAGGCAGGCAGCGGGCTCGACGTCGTCCGCAGGATCCGGCCGAATAAGTCCTCGAAGGGAGAAGGCCACGCTGTCTAGTCGAAAGTGGCCGCACTCCCACGCGATCCCAAGTTGAGTCATTCGAGATGCCGCACGCCCTACCGCACAACCTCTCCCCCAGTCTCCCGACCCCTGCCCACCCTCTGCCGACGCTCAGTGCTTCGTCGGCTTGCTGCCGTCGACAAACATGTTGCGCGTCGCGCTCGGTATCGTCGCAACGAGGCCGTCAACCTCCTTCGTCAGCAGCACCTGGCAGCCGAGCCGCGAGCTAGACGGGACCGGGGGGCGCAGCAGCAGCGGCACGATCAGTCAGCCAGACGAGACGGCGCAGATCGCTGGCCAGACGAGGTGAAGGAGGGACGCACGTGTCGGTCAGACCAAAGGCCAGGTCAAGCATGTCGTTTTCCTCGTCGGTCGGTTCCGGCAGCGTGTCGTACACGTCCGGGTCGAGGATCACGTGGCAAGTCGAGCACGCACACGAGCGCTCGCAGGCGCCTGGCAAGAGGCGAGGAAGGGGCGTCAGCGGGCTAAAGCTGCATCTACGGCTCATCAGCGGGGCGACCGAGGACGCACCCTCGAGGTCGATGTCATGCTCGTGGGCGATGCTGAGGATGTCGTCGCCCTCGTTGGCCTCCACCGTCTTGATCACCTTGCCCGACGCCTCCTTGAACGTGATCTTGAGCCTGGAGGTGTAAGCAGGCCCACTATCAGCACGAGCCTCGCAGACCAGCAGCGACGTATTGCGATCTTTGTCGGCGCCGAAATGGAAACGCACCCAGTCCCCGGCTCTGGCCGCTCGAGGCCGTGCAGCGTTACTGTCGGCCGCCGGCGTGTGCGAACGAGCAAAGGTGAGAGCGGCGGCGATCAGCAGGGCGCAACAAGGCGACCAGCAAGCAATCAGACGTACTCGGCGAGCTCGAGAAGGACCGGGCAGCAAGTTGACGAAGAGGTACGCTCGGTCCGGCGACGGCTGAGCGGAGCGCCGACGACGAGCTCCGCAGGCTGGCGGAGGTCGACGAGCGGAGGGCCGACGCGGCGGCGGCGGCGGCCGGGCGGGCGAAAGTGGCGGCGAGGCGGGCAGACATGGCGGAGCAGGCGCGGAGGGAGGACGACTAGGAGACGGGCGAGCACCAGGCGAGGGCTCTTTTCAGGAAGGAAGAAGGGGGAGCAATTGCTGCGAAGGTCAGAGGCAACGAGGGCAGGCTCATTCGTCGAGTCGCGGGCGACGTCCAAGTGGGCTCGGAAGCAACACCGGTCGGAGGTATCCTCTCTGGGTGTCGCGCCGACGCGTGGGCCTGCCTGCCTTTGAGCCCTATCCGACGTGACGACGACGGCGACGACGCAAGCACCTTCCGCCCGCCCCCCTCTCTCTCATCCACCTACGTAGCATCCAGCGGGGTCCCGGTCCACGCAGCTGTCGTTTCTCCCTCAATGCGCTCCTCGACCGGTGGCATCACGCGCTCGCCCTCGGTCGGCGCCGTCGGCCTCTCGAGCTCGCCCTCGTTCCCGCCGCGCTCACTCAACAGCGGCGGTGTGAGCTCGTCCGCCTCGACCTCGCGCCTGCCGCCGAGCCATCGGCCCATGTCGCCCGAGGAGCTCGACTCGGACCGCGAGCAGCATCCAGCCTTACCGCTTCAGCCGCGCAAGGTCGTCGGCAAGCTCTCGGGCGTCGGCCTGCCCGAGAGGGCGACCCGCAAGGTCACCGGCGGCGCCGCAGTCGCGGGCTCAGCCCGAGCTGGCCCGTCGACGCCCAGCTCTGCGGCATCAACGTCGGCTGCTCGCCGGATGACGGGCACGCCCCTCAAGGCGTCGCGTAAGGCGAAAGGGCCCGCCGGCAAGGAGGATGGCGGCAAGGAGCGTGTCGTCGTCTGCGTCCGGTGAGCTAAGGCTCCGGCCCCCTGCACCCCGAGCCCCCCCCCCCCCCATGGCTGACCGCCAGGCCTCTTCTCTCGCAGCGCCAAACCGCCCATCCCGACGGCTTGCATCTACGACTTTGCGCCGGCTGACAACCTTCTGACTCTCAACGACCTCCACCCGACCAACGTCAAGCGCGGCGGGATTACCAAGGGCCGCGAGCAGGAGGGCGAGTTTCCTATCGGTTCGTCCCCGGCCGGCCACCATACTCCTTCTCTTTTGCAACATGAGTCTGATGCCTGTCCCGCTGATCGATTGGTAGACCATCTCCACCTGCCGCCGACATCGACATCCGAGCTCTACAAGAAGCTCGTCGCGCCGATCGTGACGAGCACGGTTGAGGGCTTCAACGGTACCGTCTTTGCGTACGGCAGTGCGTCCGCCCCCAGCCAAGAGCGCCAGAAAGACTAGCGCTGACATAGCCATGGTCACTCCCCCTTCAGTGACCGGCTCTGGAAAGACTCACACGATGGTGCGAACGCCTGCCCGTGATCCGCTCGTTCTCTAGATAGGACCTGACGCGACGGCTCTCCTCACCCGCTCGACAGGGCGGCATCGACAGCGACCCCGGTGTGATCCCGCGATCAATCGATCAGATCTTCGATTCGATCGACGACGACAAGGACCGGGCTTTCTTCCTCCGCGTCTCCTATCTCGAGGTAAGAAGCCGCCCCCCTTCCACTCGCCGCCACCCGGTCCTGGCTGCGCCGCACATGCTGACACCGACCAAAACCCATTCCGGCTTTGTAGCTGTACAACGAGAGCTTGCGCGACTTGCTCAATCCGAACTCCAAGCTCGTACCGACGATCCATGAGCGAGACGGCAAGGTCTGCGTCGACAATCTTGAAGAGGGTGCGCACCAGTCCTCGCTCTCTCGCAATCCATTCGCTCAAGCTGACGCCGGGAGTCCGCTCTCCTGCCCACTAGTACCGGTCCGTAGTCCAGAAGAGGTCCAGCAGCAGCTGAAAAAGGGCGAGAACAACCGGCGCGTCGGCAAGACCGACTTCAACGAGCACTCGTCGCGATCGCACACCGTTTTCTCCATCGTCAGTCCGACCCTGCCCGTTTTCGCCATGGATGGCGAGGCGCTGACCATTTGCCGTGTCGCAGATCATCGAGTCGCGACTCATCGCCGACTCGGCAACGTCGCCCTCAATGCCGCAGTCGGCATCGCTTGGCCTGCCATCGACGCCTTCGGCACCATCCCTCGCGCAGCTCGCAGCAGCCGGTCCCACAGCCAAGACAAGCGGCGGTGTCGTCCGCCTGAGCCGGCTGAACCTGATCGATCTGGCCGGCTCCGAGAAGGCGACCTCGGACGGCGATCGTCAGAAGGAGGGCGGCTTTATCAACAAGAGCCTGCTCGACCTCGCGACCGTCATCGAGAAGCTCACCGACGCGAAGCCCCAGGCGCACATCCCGTACCGCAACTCGAAGCTCACGCGTCTCCTCCAGGACTCGCTGAGCGGCCACGCCCGGATCGCTGTCATCTGCACGATATCGCTACAGGACCAGCACGCCTACGAGGCTCTCGCGACGCTCAAGTTTGCTCGCCGCGTGTCGCGCATCGTCACCCGGGCCGAGCGCGGCACGGTCGTTCCCGAGGACGCCCTGATGGAGTACTACCGGAGCGAGATCGCCGATCTCCGACGCCAGCTCGCGGCGGCCAATGCCCAGGCCCGGGGCCCGGCCATCAAGACCCTGAGCGACGAGAGCTCGGACGATGACTGCGACGCGGCGAGTGGCGGTTTGGCCGAGGAGACACGTCAGGCACGTCTCCGCGAGCTTACTGCCGCTCGAGTGCAGCATGAGGAGGACGTCCAACGACTGCAGATGGAGCGGACGAAGCTACAGAGCCAGATCTCCAACATGTGCACGCGTCTGCCCCTCCGATGACCCTCTGGCTACGGGTTGCTGACCGACTTCCGTTCTGCTTTCCCTCACAGGGCCGGCTTCATCCTGACGAGCGAGGCCGCTCCTCAGTCGCCCGCTGGCCCTGCCTTCGGCACTTTCAAGCCCGGAAAGTCGCGCCGGCGCATTAGCGACATCTCACTCGGTCTCGGTCGGCCAGCCGGCCTCGCAGACAGCTCGAGGCGCTTTGCGAGCGCCATGATGGCGGTCGAAGAAGGGTACGCCGCGGCCGAGGCCCGGCAGCCGCTGCTCACGATCCCTGCGGAGCCGGCCGTCCCCTCAATCTCCGTTGCGGAGCACGAGGTACGTTTGACAGCGCGTCTCTGCTGCCGTTTTAATCGGATCAGCTGACGAATTTGCTGTTCTGGCGCGACAGGCCGCCATCTCGGCTCTGCGTGCTCGGCTCGACGCAGCGTCGGCCGAATCCGCTTCTCGCGTTGCCGTTGAAGCGCAGCTAGCCGACGCTCTAGCCAAGGTCGAAAGTCTGTCGGCGACCGTCTCTGAGCTTTGCTCTCGGGAGACGGCTGCGGCCGAGGTCTCGGCAGACTTCGACAAGGTCAAGGCTGAGCTTGCTGAGCGCGTCGCCGCGCTTGAATCAAAGGTTGCGGACGAAGAGCAGAAGCGACTAGCGGTCGAGGCCGACATTGATGCTCGAGCTCGAGCTTTAACGGACCTTGAGGCCGATCTCAGTGCTACCAAAGCCGCGGCCGAGGAGGCTCAGCAGCTTCTCGTCCGCAACACCGAGGAGGCCGCCACCACTCTGGCCGATGCGCTCGCCGCGCAGAGGACTAAGAACGCGGCCGACACCGACGGACTCCGCTCGCAGCTCGCCGATCTGATTGCCGCCCACGAGGCGGCACTCGCTGCCGAGAAGTCGCGGTCAACGGAGTATCAAGACGAGAGTGCCCAGCGCGCGAAGGCACTCGAGGAGACGCACCAAACGGAGGTCGTATCGCAACAGGCCCGTCTGGCCGAGCTCGAGGCAGCCGTCACGGCCGCCAAAACGAAGGCCGAGGAACACTTGGCTTCGGTTCACTCGCAACGCTCGGAGATAGCCGCTCAGAAGGCGCGCATCACCGACCTTGAGACTCAGCTGGCACAAGCCGGAGAGGCCGCTCAACGCGACCAAGAGGATAAAGAAGCGGCCTTGGACGCCGAGACCGCCTCTCTTCAGGCTCGCATTGCTGAGCTCGAGGCCAAGGTCGCAGACGTCGAGGAGTCGGTCGAGGCGCGCACGTCAACCCTGGCCGAGTCGCACTCGGCCGCTCTAGCCGTCTCGGAGGCTCGCATCGCTGAGCTCGAGTCCGAGGCCTCGGTCGCCGAGGAAGCGGCAAAGGTACGCCAGACCGAGTCTGCCGGGACGCACGCAGTTGCTCTCTCTGTCTCGCAGGCTCGCATCGACGAGCTCGAGGCGAAGGCCCTCGAGGCCGAAGCATCGGTCATCGCGCGCCAGGCGGCATCCACCGAGTTGCATGCGGCCGCTCTCGCCGCTTCAGAGTGGCGTATCGCCGAGCTGGAGGCTAAGGTGTTTGCTACCGAGGAACTGGTCCGGAACCAGCAGATCGAGACGGACACCGCGCACGCTTCTGTCACCGCCGCGCTTCGAGACCAGGTCGCGACACTAGAGGCACAGATCACCGAGGCAGCCGCCGTCGTTGAGAAGGAACGGGCGACCGCAGAAGCTGCGCACGGTCTGACTATCGCTGCCCTCCAGACTCGTGTCGACGACCTGGAGCGAGCGCTCACAGAAGCGTCGGCGTCCGCCGAGACGCAGCGATCCTCGCTCGAGGAAGCGCATCTTGCGGCGACGACGGCAGCTCAAGCCTGCGTTTCTAACCTCGAGACGAAGCTGGCCGCAGCGGACGCCACTCTGAAAGATGAGCGAGCCGAGCTCGAAGAGGCTCACTCGAGCGACCTCGCCGCTCTCGAGGCTCGACTCGCCGACGAGCACGGTCTGGCACTCGGTCGCGCACTCGAGGTCGGCGCGGTCAAGTTCGCCGCACAAGCCGCTGCGCACGAGGCTGAGCTGGCAGCCACGCAGACGCGGCTTGTCGAGCTCGAGGACGCTGCCAAGGTCTCGGAAGAGGTGCATAACAGCAGTGTGGCCGATCTACGAGCCCGCCTCGTCATGGAACACGAAGCCGCCCTCGTCCTCGCACAGAAGGACGGCTCGGCTGCTCTCGTTGCTCAAGCCGAGAGCCACGCATCCGAGAGCGCTGCACTACAGTCTCGGCTTGCAGAGCTCGAGGACGCGGTCAAGACGTCGGCCGCAGCCGCAGCGTCGCAGCAAGAGGATCTGTCGGCTGCACACGCGACCGCACTTGCTGCCCTCCAGGCCAATCTGGACGAACTCGAGACCACTCGTGGCGAGAATGCGGTCGCTCTCGCCGCTGCCCAGCGGGCTCTGGAGGGCTCCGTCCCGCGCACCACCCACGATTCAGAGGTCGCAGCTCTGGCCACCCGTCTCGCCGAACTGGAAGCCTCGGTCGCCGACAACTCGGCCTCCCATGAGCAGGCGCTGCTCGACGTGCGTTCGGCCGCTGACGCGGCATCCGACGCCGTTCGCACCGAGTTGGAGGACGCAATGCGAGCAGCCCTCGTCGAGCAAGCCACCATGCTCCAGAGGCTGCACCAGACGGAGCTCGATGCACTCATCGTCCGCAACGCCGAGATGGAGGCCTCGGCCGTCGCGCTTGACGGCTCGATGCAGCAAGCGCTGGCCGAAATCCAGCAGGCGCTCGACGAGGCTCAGCAGGCGCTCGCAGAGGCCGATCGCCGACATGACGAGGCAATGGAGGTGCAACAGCAGGCCCTGGCCGCTGCCCTCGAGGCCGTTCGGACTGAGACGACCGCTGCGTTGCAGGAGACGCATCTGTCGGCGGTTGGCGCTCTCGAAGCCGACCTAGCCGAGCTTAAATCAACGCTCGACGACCTGCGTGCTGGTCATCAAATCGAGATCGACAATCTGCTCGCCGACCATGCGCAGGCTCTGGAGGCCGCCGACGCCGCTCACACCTCTCAGCGCGCCGAATCCGAGACCGCGCTTACAGCTTTGGCGGTCGAGAAGGCTGCGGTCGAGTCGCGCCTGGCCGAAGTGACGGTCAAGCTCGGCGACCAGGCGCATCTTTTGTCTTCTTCGGTCGAGCAACTCGAGGAAGAGCGCCGAGCCGTTCAGCAGGCCAGGACCACAGCGGCTGAGGCCATGAACGCCCTTGCGACAAAAACGGCCGAGCTCCAGGCTATTACTGACGAGAAGGCCCAGCTGGTCGCGGAGCAGGCTGCTGCTGCTGCCGAACGCGCTGCCGCCTCATCCCAGTGGATGGGCATGACCAAGTCGCCGTCGATCGCCGAGGGCCTCAACCTCGCTCATACCGGCTCGCTACGCGAGACGCGCCGGCCCGGCCACAGCCACAACCTCTCATACGCCGAGCCGTCCCGCCTGCACCCCGTCGGGACGCCCCAGGACGAGGAGATCTCGAAGCGTGCGTGACGCTCCTTCCGTCCTCCTCGCACCGAGGACCGACCTGACGACTTTTGCCCCTTCTGCAGTCAACAAAACGATCAAGATGCAACGAGACCTGATCATCCAGCTGCAGGACACGGTCCGGATTTGGGGCGAGGTGCATCCTTGTCCGACCGCCTGCCCGACCCGCGAGCCCTTACTGACCCCGACTCTCTTTCAACCGATAGCAAGCACGCAAGAACGACCTCGTCATCAACGAGCTTCACGACGAGATCCGTTCGGGTCGGGTGCCGAGCGTTCAGGCTCTCAGCAGCAAGTGGTCCCAGAGCTCGACGCATGCACCGCAGTCGCCGTGGGAGTCGCTGCACAAGCGCTCGACGCAGGCCGCCCCGGCAGCCGATCCGACGACGCCGTCCCGCCCGGCTCAGTCCTCGCTCCGCCACTCGGCCCTCGCCGAATCGTCGCAGTTAAATCGGGCCTCGCCTCGGACGCCCGTTCAGACCCCAAGCACGCCTAAGAGACACGTCGTCAACACATATGTGCCGAGCGCAGAGAAGCCGCCACCTCTGCCGCACGCGTCGCATCAGCACTCGACCTCTCGCTCAGCCCGTCGGATCACGATCGAGCACGACATCAACGCGCTTAAGGGTGCGTCGAAGCTGGGTTGCCTGCCGCAGTCTCTCGTGTGCTGACGCGTCCCCTGCCTCCACATCTCAGCCACATCTAAAGTCGAGCAGAGCCGGAGCGTCTTTGACTCACCGGTCAAGACGCCGACGTCGAAACCGATTCGCAAGCTTTAGGCCGTCATCCCGTTTCTTATTCGCCCCACCTTCCCTTCGTCTTTGTCTCCTCTCATCTTTGTCTCTGTCCGCCGCTACACGATCTTACGACGTCCCTGCTTCTACGCATCTTTTCACATCTCGCTCGTCCTGCTGCTCTGAATGACCTGCCTGCTTTTCAGCCGAGGTGGCTGCTAGTGCGGCTGGCTGGCCGATGAAGGCGTCGAGTGCTTGCGCGATGTGCGGCCGGAGAGCCAGGCGGGGCTCGTGGACGCGAGTTGAAAGGCCACCAATCTCCTCGTCGACCTGGCCGGCTTGCGTTCTTTTTGGACTGACATCGTCGCTCCGGCTCCCCCCAGCCTCAATGGGAGCGATAGGAGACATGCGAATCGATTGAAGGGGTGATGCGGGTGAGGGTTGATCTGCTGCGCGGCAGCATGACAGGGAGAATGTGAGTGATGCGAAGGGGGTCATCTGACCCCGTTTTGTTGAAGATGCGCGCGGTGCGGGTGCGAGAGCGGTAGAGAGAAAGAAATGCAAGAGGTTGTTCTGAAAGGGGGCCCCTATGTATGAGGCTCAGATTACAAGGAGGGCGGCTCAGCGGATCCTTAGGTCATCTGAGGAGCGAGGGGGGGGGGCATAGGCGTCAATCTTCCGGCCTTCGCTCGTCAATGAAAGCAGTGTGCGCACCATGCCGGCGATGGTGGCCGTCTGGAGAGTCGTCCGGTAGCACCTGTCAGCTCAGACGGCAAGCGAGGCCGGGAATGAGGATTGAAGCGCACCTGGCAGGTCGACAGGAAGCCGAAGATGAGCGCCGAGGGCCCGATGACCGAGATAATCTTGCCCCTGGAGGGGGCGAGACCGGAGATGACTCCGATTTGGATACCCAATGAGCCCATATTGGCAAAGCCGCAAAGCGAATACGTCGAGACGAGGTAGCCGCGGGCCGTCATATTGGCTGTTCAACAGAGGGGCCCAAGTCAGCTACTTTATGCGGACGACGCAACAGAACGACGGCCTCGAAGCTAACCTCGGCCGATCGACTGCAGCTCGCGGTAGGCGACAAACTCGTTGCCAAAGAGCTTGAGGCCGAGCAGGCGGCCTGTAATTAGGAGGTCCTGCTTTGGGACGCCCATGAGCCAGGCGAGCGGGTAGAAGATGTACTGGAAGATAAGCCTGCAAGGGTCGCTGTTCGATCAGCGGCTGGCGCAGCTTCTAAAGTAGCGCCTTTATAGTAGCGCCGAGGGTAGCACGCACTCGAGCGTAAAGTTCTCGATGTTCCAGGCCTTGCCGACCCAAGTCAAGATGCTGGCGGTGGTAATGCGAGCGGGTCGTCAGCTCAGCAACCTTGAATCGAGATGCATGCGAGGTGGATGTACCCGTCAATGACATAGAGGAGAGCGAGAACGACGAGGACGTTGCAGAGGATGAGGCCGGCGACCTTGAGGCCGAACCAGGCGCCGTTGGAAAAGGCGTGAAGTAGGTTGCCCTCCTCGGCGTTGTCCTCGGCGCCGCGGTCAACGACGACTCGGCCGAGCGTGACGGGAACCTCATCTTCCGGGTAAACGATCTTGGAAATCGCGATCGAGGCCGGAATCGACATGACGGAGGCCGTGATGAGCGACTCGGGGCTGGTTAATGGGTATCGAGGGTCAGCTCGAGCACGTTCGCGGGGTGGATCCGACGCGCGACTCACGGAACGCCGAGCAGGATGTAGCCGCTGAGAACCGAGCCCGAAATGGTCGAGAAGCCCGAGCACATTGCGAGATGAATCTCGGACGGCGTCATCAGGTCGACGAACGGCTTGACAAGGCACGCGCTCTCGCCCTGGCCGATAAAGGGCGAAGCAGCAGCGATGACAGCTGGATCGAAAGGGGTATACGAGGTAAAGTCAGCACGCGGGACAGACTGCAGAGCCGAGCCGGAGGGAGCGCACCCTCGGCTCCGGAGATGTTCATCGTCTGAGATGGGCAGCCATGAGGTCAGCGGATCCCGCAGCAACGAGGGCGCCGACCCAAGGCCGGTGGCGCACCTTGAAGAAAAGCCAGCTGAAGCCCTGGATGACCCAGGTCATGGCGCCGAGGTAAAACATCTGGGAGCCGGAGGGCGAACGCCGGATCAGACACGGCCCGACGCTGCTGCTGGCGTGGCAGAGGATGACGCACCATCTGGACGAAGGCGATGAAGAAGATGACGGCGCCGAGAGTTCCAAAGAGGAACCAGGCCGTGTATGTAGGGTCGTTGCCGCTGAAGAAGGTCGCGGCAAGGCCGCCCTGGTGGAGAAAGTCGGCGGCGGCGTTGGCGATCCACTTGAACAGGCTGAAGCCGGCGCCGCTCTTGAGGACAAAGAGGGCAATGCTCTGCTGGAAAATGAGGCCGACGATGACCGTGTTCCACTGGATCATCTTGCGGTTGCGCGAGCACAGCCAGTAAATGATGTTGAAGCAGAGCAGTCTGCGGCCGGCGAGGTGGGTCGGCTCAGCGATACTGCGGAGCATAAAGCTCGCCGACGCGCGACGCACCCGAAGATTGAGATCGTGCGGTCGCCGTAGGTCGTGCCCTCGGGCAGGTCAAAGCCGTAGGCCGAGCCAAAGATGAGAGCGAGCAGCGCGAGCCAACCGCCGACAAAGCGGGCCATGCGTGGAAGCTTGAAGAACGGGGTCTGGACGCAGGTACCCCAAACACGACCGACCGGCCGGCTGACGATTGACGACGGCACGAATCGGAAGCTGCGATGCATGAGAATAGGGAGGTAGTTGCGGGTCAGCGCTCGGGTCTAGCGCGGCGCTCACGCTCCGGACTCTAGCTGACGCACATCACCATCAGGACGATGAACCAGGCGATGACGGCTGGATAGGCCCCCAGGCAGCAGAGGTCAGTCGTGCGAGGGCTAACGTCAGAAGCAACGGCCTGCTCTCACTCGACTGGATCCAGCTACAGAGCGGCGCAGAGTAGAGGCAAGATCAGCGCGCAGTCGGGCCCGACCTAGCAGCGCACCCCTCATGAGTCCAGACTGACCGGTGACGGGTCTTGACGTTCCAGACGGACGACGCCCACCCTGGCGATCGTTGAGCACAACCCGCGCTCGTCAGTAGACGGGTTGCAGAAGGCCTCCTCGGCCAGGAGGTCGGTCACGCGACGCACAGGCAATGACGAGAGCGGCCCAGAGCGGAAGGAGCACGTAGCGCGCCTTGGCCCAGGTCAGGTGCCTTAGGTACTTGTTCTCCTTAGCCTGTAAGGTAGAAGACAGTTTGCGGGCCGAGCGGGGTCAGCGTCGACCGACCTCGAGTGGGCCGTGATTGGAACGAGTTGGCTCCGGCGCCAGCCGACAGAGGGTGAGTGTCGACGTACGATCGCCTCGTCGTGCGCGACCTCGTGGTCGAGGATGGCCGCGCTCTGCTCGTGCATCTTGTCGAGCGAGCTCTGGGGCTCGGAAGAGGTGGCCGTCCGCCCGTCGGCTGTCGGGTCGTCGAACGAAGGTGGCAGGCTCGTCTGCTGCTGGCGCTCGATGCCGCTTGCGAGCGCGGTGGAGGGCCCACCGGCGATCTTCTCGACGTCTTCCTGCGGGTCGGCGGCGGGGGACATCATGGCGGTCGAATGGTCGGGGGCAGCTCTGCTCGCACGGGCGGCAAGGTGGGAAGCTGAGAAGGGAGGGTTTGCTGCGAAGTGCTGTAAAGGGGTGGAAGGGGCTGCCGAGAGTCGTAGTCGGCCAGGGTGCTGCTGCTTCGAGGGTCGGTCGGGTCAGAGCAGGCGCTCTCGCCAGGCGGCCCAAAAAATCAGAAGGGCTCGACGGTCAGCAAGGACGCCGTTGGCCCGGCCGTCCCCGACCTTCCGGGGCGGGTAAGGTCAAATCCGGACACGGCGTGTCGATCAGCCGGGAGGTGAGAGGAGCAAGTCCTGCCTTCCCCGGAGGACGAGCAGGAGCAACGACGGTCGGGCTGATCGCCCTGCTCCCTCCGAGCTCGCTGCGGGTGGTCCTCCTTCAAGCCGTCAGCTGGACACGAGTGTCATGCCGGGTCAACGCGCTCAAAGGTCGACGAGTCTAAGTACCGGGTGCGGTCGCTGCCTTGCGGGAGGCGAGAGGGGGACGAAGCTGGAGACTGGGGAGAGGTCGGAGCGTCCGGGGCTCGAGGGGCGCGAGTGCGGAGGTCCACAGCGGATTGGCAACTGCTTTGCGCCTGCAGTTCGGCGAGACTTGCGGATGCACTCGCCATGGTCGCTCGCACACCCAAACCACCTCTCTTGCTGCCACCGATCCCCAGCCAGATCGTCAGAAGGCTCACAGCGGTGACAAGAATGGATCAGCATGGGTTCGACTCCCAACTGCCCTTCATCTGGCGTCGTGGAAATTTTGATAAAGACGCCCTGACGAATATGCTGCGGCAACAGGCGCAGCAGGCCAGCCCGGATCGGAGCCGCGGCAAAGAGAGACCCTGCGATCGACTAGGCAGAGGTGGCGCCGACGACAGGAACGTGCCATGCGAGAGCCGTCAAAGGGGAGGGGCGGACGAAGGCCGAGCAGGCCGCATCGCTACCGACGCGAGGAGGGCGCCTGCTGCTCGAGGCGGTGGTGGTTCAGTAGCATGGAACGCCGCTCGGGTCGGCTGCTTTGCCCTGGCCGACCCCGGGCAGCAACGGGGTCAGATCTCTGCAGAGGCCCTTCCCACGGCCACGCCGTCGCCTGCTGCGTCCGCCTGACGGCCTCCGGCCGAGGACCTGCGTGTGTCTGTCGCGCCCGGCGTTGGCGGGCAGCGAGCGACACGCCAGGCGGCGCGAATCGTCCGTTTCCACTGGCAGACAGCAAAGAATGGACAGCGCGAGTTAGCCTGCAGGTCAGCGTTGACAGGCGAATCCATGCTGCTACGACAGCTGCTGCCTGAGATTTCTCTGCTTGATGAGGACGAGGGCGAGGAAGACAGTCCTCGGGCGAGTCGGGCGCGGCTGGCCGCCCGCGCCGTGGCGGGCGAGCGCGCGCAGACCTTTCCCCTCTCGCCCTTTGGCCCTCGGGTCGAGCACCCGACGACACCCCTCGACGACCACCTTTGCCTCCTTTCCCCTTCAAACAGCCCAGCCAAAGGTCCTCCTCCCTTTCGATGTGAACGGGGTGGCCCGCTGCAACCATGGCCTCGTCCTGCTCCAGCCGCTCCTCTCCGGCCTACGCCATGCCGGCCTCGTCGGCGTCGGCCAGCACCGCCGCCGCCCACCGCTCGCCAGCCGGCGGCAGCAGCAGCAGCAGCAGCAGCTCGCTCCTCGTTCGAACCATTCCTCACCCGCGATCTTCGTCCTCCTCGGCTCTGCCTTACGGTGGTCAGGCTGTGCCGATGAGCCCGTCAAAGCGCAAGGTTGAAGCCCGCACCGGGATCGAGGAGCGTCTCGGCAGGGGGGACAAGAAGGCCCGCGAGGACAAGGGCAAGGGGCGCGCGGTCGCCGGCGACGATGGCGACGGTCGGCCGCATCCCTCGCCCGGCCCTGCGAACGCACAACCAAGGGGCGCCGGGCAGCAGCAGTCCACAGTGCCCTCAACCTTGCAGGATGGTCGCCCGCCGGGCGTCGTCGTCAAGGAGCTCCCGCACGACTACATCGCGGCCGACGCCGAGGACCTCATCCTACTGATCGGTGCGCCCCCCTTCGCCTATTCTCGGCTCGCCCTCGGCTCGGAAGTACTGACTGTCCCACGCGCTCATCTCCCGCCAGCATCCATGCTCACAAAGCTCATCGGCCACAATGACCAGGTGCCGCTGCGACCGTGCGTTGCCAGAGGGAAATTCAGGCTCTTTGCCTCGGCTTGGCGCTGACCTCGCGCTTCGAACCTTCAGAGAGGACCTCACGCGCTTCCACTCGCGTTCACCGCCGGGCATCTCGGTCGTCGACTACCTGCGGCGTATCGTCCGCTACACCAACATCGAGGTGCGCAGCTCGCCTCTTGATGGCTTGGAGCATCAGGCGGGATCGCTGACCTCGACGCGCGCCCCGGTCTGCTCGGCAGAAATCGCCCCTCCTAATCCTCCTGCCCTACCTCGACGCCTTCTGCGCCCACCTGCCGACCTTCACGCTCTCGTCCTTGACGGTCCACCGCTTCCTCATCTCGTCGGCCTGCGTCGCCAGCAAGGCCATCTGCGACTCGTTCTGCACCAACTCGCACTATGCGAAGGTCGGCGGCATCAAGGTCGACGAGCTCAACCTGCTCGAGCGCGAGCTCATCTCGGGCCTCGGCTGGAAGCTCAACGTGCGTCTGGGCCGCAACAGCCTTGCCTTCACTCGCTCCCCGATGCGGCTGCTAATTTCCTCTTGGTCGCCCTGCCATCGTCAGTGCGAGGCCTCGCTCCTCCAGTCGTACTACACCTCGCTCATCACTTCGTACTCGACCCCGCAACCTGCGCCTCCGGCAGGCACGGAAGGGGCGCCGCCGCCCTTGCCGCCGCAGACGATCTACACTCAGGCTCCGCCGGCACCTTCGCCGCCGCCAAGGGCACCCCCGCCTTATCTGCCGTGGCCGTCTCTCGAGAGCCTCGAGGGCCGGGGACCGTGACGTCTTCGCTTGGTTGCTTCGCTCGTGCGCGAACGCCTCGCCCACCAACGTCATGGTGTAGCCGGCAGCTCGCGCTGGCAACACAAAAGGGTCCGGCGCCGATCCGCCCAGAGGGGGCCGGCCGATCTGCTCAGAGGAGGCCGGCCTCATGCGCCGAAGCCCATTCGCGTCTCCTTCGTCTGAAGAGAAGGCGCCCGCCCACTCGCGGAGGCAACAGGACCCCCAGACGCAGACGGCGTCGCAGATGGCCGACTTTCTCTCTCGCTCCCATTCTCCCTTACATCCTTGACGGCCTCACGACCCCTGCTCGCCTGCCCGCCCAACGCCTTCCCGACCCTTGCCAACTCCCGTCTCCGTTCCGCCAGGAGCGCCTTTGCGCCCCGCTTCCCGGACGTGTCGCCCATCTGTCATGTCTGTTGATGACCCAGTAAAAAAAAACCACGGACAGGCTCATGTGTCGATGACGGCCGACCAGTCGATCGGACGGCGCCAGAGGGGGCCGTCGGACGCGCGTTGGCCCGCTAGGTCGGCGAGGCTCGTCAGATGCCGCATCGTCGGCCGGCCGTGAGGGCAATTCTGAGTCGGGTGCGCGCGGAAGAGTAGCGAGTCAGTCGTGGGACGACGCTCGGAAGGCCAGCCTCGCACGGTTCTCACCCAGGGCTGGTCGATGAGGCTCATGTTGCGGACGACCTGCGCAGAGTCAGGGGCGGACACGGTCAGGAAGGGCTGGCGGCCGAGAAGAACTTGCCCTTCCGGCGACTCGTCGTACCTTAGTCATCTGAGGCTTGGTCAACGGTCGACCGACCATGACGCTCTTGCGGCACGCACGCATCGCAAACATCGCCCGCGCTTTCGAGCAGCGAACCATCTGGCCCGACGGCTGGTCCTTCATCAGGTGCAGCAGCTCCTCGAGATCTGTCGTGCCGAGCGAACATGACGTCAAAGGGGGGTCGCGTATCGTTTGTCGCAAAGCAAGGTCTGCGCACCGGAAAAGTCAAAGACGGTCTCCTTGCTGACCGGCTGGGCGCGGAGGGTGACAATCGTCCGACCGGCCTCGTCGTCCTCGGCGCCGGGCGCTTCTTGGATGCCGACCTCGAAGCCGTTCTTCTTGAGGACATCCATGTTGTCCTGGACGAGCTCGACGTCGACGGCCGAGAGCTCGAGCACGCGGGGTCTGCCAAGGTGCTGATGTCAGCCGACGACTCGACGAGGACGTCCTCTGTGCGCAGCACGCACTGGATCAGCCCCTGCGAGAGGATGCGCGTCTCGTTCTGAAGCGTCTCAAAGTTAAACTTCTCGTCGCTGGCGTGCTGGTCGATGATGAAGAGGTCGTCGCCGCCGGTGCGATCGGCGGTCGCGGCCGTGCGCTTGCGGGCGATGATGAAGCCCATGTTGAACTGGCCGAGAGGCTCCATCGTCGCAAAGTCGGCCTTGACAATCGTCCGGGACAGCTCGCGCTCGGCGATTTCGGCAGGTGCGGTGATGCTGGCCCGGTCGCCCGAGATGACATCGCTGCCGTCGCCAGCTATCGCGCCGGACGTCAGTGGATGATCTGGCCGTGAGCGAGCCGATCGATGGCGGCTGATGACTTCGGCCGAATTGAAGCGGACCGTCCTCGTCCTGCGGGGTCTCGGTGCGATGGACCCGGGAGATGCAGCTTGCGACCGAGGCTGAACAGGTGCAGCGGGCGGCGGGCGGTGTAGGACCAAGGGAGTGGCCTCGCCCTCTTCCTCCCCGTCCGATGGCGTATCTCGCGCGACGCTCATCGGTCGCTTCCCCACCGCGGCAGACCCCAAAATTGACGGCAGGTCGTCCGCGATTTCGTCCTCGCCCTCGTCCTGATCCAAAGGCGCCACGCTCGCTTGACGGCCAGTCGGCGTTCCGCGACGGCCGCGCAAGAGGCTCTGCATGTCGACTTTAAGGACGGCAACGGTGGCTGATCGCTCGCGCTGCTTGCCCTGAGCAACGGGGCTGAGCAGCTGCGCTGCTGGTCGACGCTGCGGCGAGGAGGGCCGTATCGACTGCGAGTCCTGATCCGGGTCGTACGCCTCGACAGGATCTGGACTGTCGCTCTCTATCGACCGGTCAGGCAAAGCGACTGGTGGAGTTGCTCTTGACAGACTCGGTCCAGGTTGCGGAGATCGAGATGACGAAGCAGGCGACGATGTTACCAGTGCGGGTAGTGCCGGCGGCGGCGACGAGAAGAGCGCGTCTGAGGAGCGCTCGCGACCGCGAACCGCCTGAGCAACGTCCGCGTCAGCCTCGTCAGACTCAGGTAGCTCGTCGTCGAGCTCGAGCTCGATCGGTTTTGGACGAAAGCCAACACCGAGCTTCGACTGTTTCAGCGCCTGGAGGCGATCCGGCACGCTCGTCGACGCGCTGGCTGAAGGCGCGCTGACCAGGCCTCCGGAGGACGACCCGCCGAACGTGGCGAGCAGGTTGGTCTGTCGTGCCGATGAAGGACGATCGAGGGTCAGCGAGAGCACGTTTCGTTGGTTGAATTGCGCGGGGCGCACCCGGATGCCCTCCAGGATAGCGTTTTCATCGTGGAAGAAGACGGTCCGCTTGTCGGGCGAGACGTTAACGTCGAACGCGTCTGTTGCATCAGTAGCCGGGTCAGCACGAGCGCCTCACCAGTTGGTCCAGCCGGTCACCAGGAGCCACTGACCGGGCGGGATGAAGAGATTAAGGACGACGACCGGCGTGTGAGCCGGGTTAAGCGACCGCCAGGCATCGTTGACAGCCTTCTGGATCTGCAGGCGGCAGGCGGCAGGCCGGGTGTCAGTCGTCCCGCTAATCATCGAACTGAACCGAAACGCTGACCTTGCTCGGTGTGAAGGGCCGCGCGTTGATCGAGTAGAACTGCCTGTCGGCTGAGGACCGAGCCGGTTGTGCGGGAGACGAGATGACGCCGTGCACACGGCAGACCCGCCGGCTAGACGTACGAGTGCGAGTCAAGTTAGCGCCCACTGCCACACTGCGACGACGATAATCGAGCCGGTGTCACTCACGTGCCGCTGGACGACGCTTCGCCCTCGGCCGACGGCGGCAGCTCGACCTCAAAGTCGAGCTCGACCAACCCTTCGCCCGACTTTGGCCCCCAGATCGAGGTCAGGGCCGCTCGCAGGCTGCCACTGCCGTCCGTCTTTAGATGGACCGTCTTCTTGCTGGTGAGCCGAGCGCGGTGCGCGGTCAGTGCCTGTAGATATGAGCGGCTCATGCCGACACCTTCCGAAGCCCCTGGTGGACGCACCCGCCCTTCACGCCGGTCGAGGTGACGTTCCAGCGGACGCCCTTGCCCTTGGGCCGGGCAGCACCGGTCCCGCCGTCGAGGTGCGCGACGAGCGCGTAGCCCTGCAGGAGCGTGATGGCCTTCGCGAACTCGCGCTTGGCATTCTTCTGCAGGTCGGCGAGCCGGACGGGCATCGGTGCAAAGAGACCCAAGAGCGTGATGGTCGTACCTCTCTGTGGGAAGCCTCAGGATGTCAACGCCCTTCAGGCCGCAGGAGCTGGAGCGGCCGGGGACGACGACGCACCGGCCTCGCGACCTTCTCGCCATCGCTGGCAACGTTGCCGCCCTTGTCGAAGCGGATGCGCGTGCCGACCGGCGCCTCCTCGGCCGTGGCCGTGACGACCTCGACCTCGTCGCAGAGCGCGCAGAGTGACGATAGGGCCTCCCCGCGGAAGCCGAGCGTGCGGACCGAGGTCAGGTCGGCGAAGGACGCGAGCTTGGACGTGTGATGCTTGAGCGCTGCGCCCCGACCGGGTCCAGGGGAATCCTTCCTCGCACTCAGCGTCGGTTTCAAGGTCAGAAGGGATGAGGATCCAGCACGTACCGATGCTGGCATAGTCCTTCTTCGGGATCCCGCTGCCGTCGTCGACGACTTCGATACTTGCCAGGCCGTGCTCCTTGAGACGGACCTCGACCGACGACGCGCGCGCGTCGAGCGCGTTGTCGACGAGCTCCTTGAGCGCCGTCTGGAGCGAGGTGACGACCTGGCCGGACGTCAGCCGGTGGACCGAGGTGCTATCGATCGCCTGGATCGACATCTCGAGCTCGTCGGACTGGAAGAACCTTCTGACGTGAAGGGCTAGGCGCTGCAGCTCAGGGTCGACGTCGAGGGCTCGAGGCGGACGCGACCGACGCAGCTGACTTCGAGACGGTCATGACCTCAGCTGCCTCTCCTCAACTCAACGACAGCAGCCGCGTCGACTCCTCCCTCGGACCTGCTTGACTTCGCTCCGTCGCTCAGTAGTCGTCCAGGCGCTCACTCCGGCTGGAGCGGCACTGTCTTGCCTCGCTACGATGGCGCACGCCTCGTTCGACGCCGATGACTCGCTGCTCGGCTCGTCGACCTCGCTCCTGTCGCTGCCGATCCTCTACCCGCCCTCGGCCTCGACGGTACCGTTCCCGGCCCGGCACCATCCTCGCCTGACGCCGCCAGCAATCGATCCGGATCTGCCGCCCTCCGACTTTGACGACGCCCAGTCGCTCTTTAACTCGCCGGACGAGCACTCGCGCTCGATCCGGCCGGCCGCGCTCGCCGACGGCGACGAGGACGAGCAAGACTCGGATGCCGAGCTTGACGACGACCAGTTCCGGGCCAAGATGGAGCGCGACATCCTCGGCGAGGAGGGCGAGATGAGCCGCGAGGAGGAGAAGGTCTCCCGACGGGCGTTCGAGCTCGGCAGCCGGATCATGAAGGCCGAGCTCGCCGCGAGGCAAGCCGACGGCCATTCGCACGACCTTTTGGACAGTGCGTCTCGCATCCTTCAGCGGCAGACGAAGCTGCGACTGACTGCTCGCTCACCTGTCTCCGCTCGACGTGCAGGAGCTGCCCATCCGCATGGGTCGAACGGCCCTCAGCCGCCTTCGCGTCAGACGCTCCTCCGCTTGCTCCGGTCACTCGAGCACGACGAGTGGCGGTACTCGCCGGAAGAGCTCGCCGGCGCGCGACAGGCGGACGCCGACTTTGTCCCTTACGGATGGATCGGAGGACGGCGGGAGGGTAAGGCCCCGAAGGCGACGCATCCTCGCAGGGAGGCATTTGAGGACGCGGAGGCTGGCATGGACGTCGATCCGTCGGCAGCGACGGCGGCGGCGGCGGCAGCACGAGGTCAAACTGCTCGTGCATAGCAGAAGGCGGACGAGGGGAGGTCTCTACATGGATCCTCCCCCTTCGTGCAGCAACAGGGCCGCTGCCTTGTCTGCTCCGCTGTATGACTGCAGCCGCTCGCGAGCCGGCTTCGGTCTTGCACCTCCATCTCCGCAAGAACGGGGCGGCTGCGGGCACGATCGCGATTTCTCTGCTTCGGCGGCTGCTTTGCCGAGGTTGGTGCGTGCGGTGGGTCTGCGCTGGCAGCGAGTGCGGGCGCGGCGCGTACGTACCTCCACCCCGTCTGCCCCGCAGCGGCGCGCAGGCCCGGTCGCGTCGGCGAGGGTCGACCCGGCCCGAGCCACCCGCCGCCCACCATCTCGCTGCCCCTCCCACGCCTGATGTGGCCCCCGACCGGACTTTGGACGATCTTTCTCCTCCCGAGCGTACGAGCCTTTGGCTGGCGGACGGCTGGGCCGAACGAACCGGCGTCGGAGCCCGCGAAGGCGGAGGGCTGGCGGCGACTCGTCCCTGCGCCGGGAGGGCCGGCACTTGGGACGACGGTGGACTCGACTGGCCCGGACGGTACGTCGCCCACATCTCGCCATTCGGGGCAGAGGTCCGACGTCCTAGAGGGCTGCCAGCGCTGACGGCTCCTTCCGATACAGCACTCTCGCTCGACCAGATGCTCGTCTCTCTCCGTGCCTCGCCGTCTAGTCCCGGATCTTCCGGCGACGTCTTCGCTTCGCTCCGTACGCCCTTTCGCCGCACCGCCGAGCAGCACTTGCGGCATTCCCTGACCGATATCTTCGGTTTCGACTCGGCAGACCTGCTCAAGTCGGAACGGCAGCAGACCGACTGCCTGCAGCGGGCGGCAGTCTCTCTGCGCGTCCGTTGCGAGGGCGACGACGCCGAGGCACAGCGGGACCTGGAGCGCATGAACAGTGCGTGCGACGCCTTGCAATGGATTTGAACAGCAGGATACTTACCCTGTGACCAGTCGCCATCGCCCTCACGCTCTGCGATCTTTCCACGGCCGGTCTGCCGGCGCCACTCGAGTGCTCATCGCCGCCGTCTGGACCGGTCTCGTCTCAGATGGCTTGCGTCCAGTGAGTGCCCCTGGCGGTCCGACCCCAGACCTTGACCGCAATTGCTAATAGGGTGGGGCTTGTCGAGCAGGGCGCTCAGCAGGAGCACGCAGTACTGGAGCACATACAGTGGCTATCTCCGCGAGACGAGTGAGTCTCCGCTTCATGTATGGCCGAGCGGCGCCTTGCCTGAACTTGCTCTGCACGGCCTCGCCAGACCTCGTGTGCCTCGCCTTCAAGCAGAGACATGCCGAGAGTGCGTATCGTGTCGCGCATACCGCCGCGTACGACCGTCCGCCCTGATTTGACGAGCGACCTCGTCTGCTGGGAAGGTGTCGCGCACGACGTCTACCGCAACGTCACCCTCGAGAAGCTCGCCCTTCTGCGTGCGCTCCAGGCTGAGAACGAGCGCCGGCAGGTTTTCGACGGACTGTTTGCCTCGACCCTCAATGAGCTTAAAGTCGACCTCTCGGTGCGTCTACGCGACGCCGCCCGCACCGTTCGGCGTCGGAGCTGACTGGTGCGGCCGCTTGAGCAGGATCTCGCCTCACTCAAGGGCTCGCTCGCAGCCGCGATTGACGCTCTTCACCAAGCGACGAGTACCGAGGCGGTAGACCAGCTGTCGAAGGCCGTGACAGCTGGCTTACAGGCCGACCTCGCAGCACGCGTCCTGCCGGGCTTCCAGGCCGGAGTCGACGATGCCTTGGCGACTCTCCAGTCCTCGCTTGAACGCCTGACGCAGATGGTGCCTGACCCCCTCGCTGCGCAACGGATCTGCACATCGTCACTGACCTTCCAGTCGTGCCTAGAACGATATCCAGGCTGTTGCCCGTTCTCAAGACCTCGACGCGGCCTCGCATGCGTTCCTCAGCCGGCTGCGGCACTCAACGGAATCTTCCGCCGAGACACTCGCTGTCGCAATCGATACCGCTCACGGTGGTGTTGCGACACTTAGCCGGGCGATCCGACTGGCCTCGATGGTGAGCGGATCCATCATTGGGCCTGCGACAGTGCATAGCTGACGGGCTCCTCCTTCTGCAGGATCTCGAGGCGAGCGGTGACCTCTCTCGCGGCATCGTTCTCGACCTGACGCGGTCGCGCGAGCTTGCCCTTGCGGCCGAGGTGCGTTGCCGCTGCGCCTCCCGTCCTGTGGTGATCGTTTGCTGACAAGTCGGCAACCTGGCACCAGGCCGCATCTAAGCGCTCTTTCTCGCATGCGACGCTGCTCTCAGCCCACCTGCACAACCTGACGGCTCTCATCGCCAACCAAACTGAGGCTGTCTCGGACGCGATGGCTCGGATCGGCATGTCGGGCGCCTCGTGGCTTCAGCAGTGCACAGTTGACTGCGTCCTGCGCGTCCTCCGAGGGCTCGGCCTCTCGCTGGGTGATGAGCAGACGCGGCTCGAGGCGTTGCGCTTTGTCGTTGGCCTCGTCGTTACGATCCTCGGCCACGTCGTCCAGCTCATGGTCGTGCTTGCTCGGTCGTGGCCACTCGCAGTCGTCCTCCCAGCCAGGCTGATCCGGCCCGCAATGATCTCCCGCCCCCAGGCTGCCGGGCTCTGCCTCCTCGCTTGGTCGACGCGTCGGATTCGAAAGGTCGCATTGAGGCTGTCCGAGTTGGCGACGAATACCGGCACGGTCGAACCCGTGTCTCTCGCCGCAACATCGTCCGCCAACGTCAAGCGCGAGAGTCATGTCGTACAGGCAACGTCGACGAGAGCCGCAGCGTCTTTACTCCCGCCGCAGCGCACGCATGCGCAGCCCAGCAACTCGCCGAGACTTCCCGTCGTGCCCCGCGTCAGCGTTGCAGCCCTCCAGATGACGCCCCTGGTCCCGCCGCCGGCCGCATCCTCCGGAACGGGTCAGCCAGGTCGCAACAGCTTCGACCGCACCCATCCGCCGGTCAACCGCAGAGTGCGCGCGGCGAGCGCCCCGCTCTGACTTCCAAAGCAAGCCCTCGCGTCCACACGCGCCCCTCTTGTCAGCTCCCGTCCGCTCCCGTCGCTTTTACAGGCAATGTCACATGTCGATCTGAAGACCGGGGAGAGATAGGAAGGGGAAGGCCACTCGCGCGTTGCGTGAGCGCACAGCGCGGGCGTGCCTACTCGTCGTCGGAACGGGCGGCGGCGACCTCCTCGTCCGAGTCGACGTCGCCGAGCGCGTCGAGGGCGCCGACGAGGTCCATCTCCTGCCCTGCGCCTTGCTGAGCGGCCAGCCGTGCACCTGTAGCACGAGCGGAGGGAATGAGCGGAAAGTTGGCGACGCGCAAGTGGTCAGTGCCTGCGCCAGTGAGGGAAGCTAGAGACCGCAGCACCAATCGCCCGGAGCGGCAATCTGGCAGAGGAAAGCGGGTCAGGCCCTTCGTCGAACGCACGGATGATGCTCCTGATCGCGTCGTCCGTCTGCGGCCGAAGCTTCTGGTTGAGCCGGTCGAGGTCGCGCTTGAGGTCCCAGTTTGGCCGCTTAGGCGCAATGTTGAGCAGGTTCTGTGAAGCGTAGGATACATTGAGCGGAATCAGCGCCCATTTGACGGTCGTGTCGGCCAGGCTTGACGGATGGCCGACGTCGAAGGGAAACCGAAGGCGGCGAGGCGACTCACGAGATCCTCCTGCCGGCGGGCCTCGTCCTCGGCGAGGATCTGCTCAGCGACGCCCTGCACCTGACCCTCGACCGTGTCTGGCAGGTCAGCCTGCGAGAACTACTCGAATGGCGAAAAGGCAGGTCCACATCAAGCATCCGTCGTCAGTACTGCGAGCCTGTCCACTGGCAAAAGGGAGGGCGTCGACCCTTGAACGCGAGCGAGCGCAGGTCGACGTAGACGGGTCCGCACCTTCTTTGCATTGCGCGTTTCGTTATCAAAGTTCCTCGGCTTGATCTTGATCGGTCTAGAGGCGGAGCAAGTAGCGCAGGTCAGCCCTTCCTGCTCTACCTTCCAATGCCAGACAGGAACTCGAAGAGGACGGACCCATCCGAGCCCTCGCCGGCCTCGCCCGCGCGCCGTTTCCGGAGCGCCTCGAGCCGCTCCTTGCGCGACTGGGAGGCTTCAGCGAGCGACATGCCGCTAGCAGACGTCGATCAGAGGGTGTGAGGGCGAGGGCTGGGAGCGCGGTCTCGTCCGTGCTGCTTCTGCGACAGGGCTAGCTCTGCAGATAGAGGGGGAAGGGGCCGAGCGGGGGATGGTGTCGAGGTCGGAAGGAGGGCGACTGCTGGGCGGCCAGCTGGCCTCGTCCTAGCCTGGCGCCGGCGCTCTCTCGACATCCATCTCGTTCAGACCCAACCAGCCTGTATTAGACGCCCAATCAAGATGCCTTCCGAGTACGTCCTACGCTCCGGGTGCTGCAGAAGCTTCAAACGGTCCTGATCCATTATCGGCCTGCTCCATCCCGCCAGCCTCGCCTACTGGCTCGTCTCGACGCCCCTGATCGACCACGACCCCTCGCGGACGCTGACCGACATCCGGCCAGAGGTCGAGGAGCTCGTCGCCGACTCTGGGCGTGACCTGGCAGCGCTCGAGATCCCGGCACTCAAGGTACGAGGGACCTCTTCGACCGATTCAGGTCCTGAGAAGCTTCGTGGGATGTTGATGCGCTCGCTCGCTCGCTCGCCGCCTCCTCCCCTCCCCTGTCATCTCACGCCCGGCTCACCGATATGCCTGGTCGCCTGCCCCACTGGATCGACGTGCCTTGCACTGCTCAGTCGGGAACGCTCAACACACTCCTCACCCTGTCCGAAAGCCTGCCGAAAACGGACTCGTTCTTCACGACGACCGTCTCGAAGCTGCTCGACACGCTGCGAACGCTGCTCGGAGACGATGCGGCCAAGCTCGAGGCCCACACGCGCGTCAACGATCGGCCGCTCGAGGAATACCTCTTCCCGACGAGCGGACAGAGCGGCTGGAAGTGGGACCGCCGGCGGTGGTCGGCCGACGGCAAGGTTGTCGAGGTCGTCGAGAGCCTCAACAAGGTTGGTCCTGCCATGGAGGCCGGAGCGCGGGACCTGCGCGGCCGATGGGCCGAATGGGGAGCGCAGCCAAGGGGGAAGGACCCGACTGATCAGCCTGCTTCCCAACCTCGCAGGAGTTGACGTCGATCGACAACATCCAGAAGTCGCGCCTGCAGTCGTACAACCTAGCCAAGGGCCACCTGACGTCGCTCCAGCGCAAGATGACGTGCGTCGCGCCGCTTGCCCCATCCCCGCGGCGAGTTGCGCTGACCTCGTCCTCGCTTACGATGCAGCGGCAACCTCTCGACCAAATCGTTGACCGAGATTGTCAAGCCATCAGACGTCAAGACGGGCGACTCGGAGTTTCTCGAGACGATCTTTGTCGCCGTGCCGACGTGCGCTGCCTCTCCTTTACCTCATGTGCGCTTTGTCCCCAACACCACCTAACTGATGCTCTCGCGTCCCGCAGAAACAATGTCAAGGACTGGCATGCCAAATACGAGCGACTCGCGCCGATGGTCGTCCCTCGGTCGTCATCGTGCGTCCGCCGGCAACGAGCCTCACTCTTCGTCCGACGTGTCTTGGAGCAGGACTGACGCTCTCGAGCCGCTTCCTCCGCCGCTTGCAGACAGATCGCCAAGGACGACGACTTTGTCCTCTTCAGCGTCACCATCTTCAAAAAGACAAAGGACGAGTTCCTCCAGAAGTCGCGCGAGGCCAAGTTCATCGCCCGCGATTTCACGTACGACTCGGGCGCCGTCGAGGCCGGCCGGAAGGAGCTCGAGCGCGCACAGCGCGAAGAGCGGGAGCTTTACGTCAGTGCTCCAGCATAACAGTCAAGCCGCTGCAGGATGCCGCGCTGATTGCCTTTGACCCCGATCGCAGTCCGACATGCTTCGGCTCACGCGGACCAACTTTTCCGAGGCGTTCCAGCTGCTCGTTCACCTCAAGGTCGCGCGTCTCTTTGTCGAATCGGTCCTCCGTTACGGCTTGCCGGCCGAGTATGCGGGCATCATCATCAAGGTCGGTCGGCTTTGCCGCTTGATCGAGTCGCTGCTTTTCCTTCCTGGGCCCAGTCGCTGACGTAGCTCGTCCCGGATGTCGCTTCCTTGCCGCCAGCCCGACCCCAAGACGTCGTCAAAGCTGCTCAAGGCGCTCGCGGGGCACTACACCTACCTCCGGTCCAAGTCGGACCCCACGCGCAAGGGCAAGAAGTCGGGCGCGGCCGGGGCCGAGGAGGCGGGCGAGTGGGCGACGGTCCTCGAGGAGGAGCTCGAAGACTTTGTCTTCCAGGAGGTCGGCCGCATCGTATAGCCCCGGCGCTCCTGCAGATGTGATCATGACCCTATCGATAGTCTGCGACGAAGCACAGGAAGCCCGAAGTCGCTCAGGTAGGAGGGCGAACCCTTTAGAGAGGCGCTGGGCGGCAACCTCGCCGGCATTGTTGATCAAGCCCGTCACACTCGTCGGCGTGCAACACGGCTTACCAGACCAGCCGTCACCTCCTCAGGCCAGCCCCCATCGGACGCAGCGGCTTTCGCTTCTTTGCTTGAGACAACATGCAGTACAGGATGGAAAAAGAGGAAAGGGTCGCTTGCTACAGGCCGATACTTCGGCCAGGGAGGGCAGGAACTGTCTAGTAGACGTAGACGAACTGGGGACGAGTAAGGAGTCAGCTGACGCTGTCGGATTGAAGCAAAGCAGGCGGGAACGCGACGCACCTCGTCGTTCTTCAGGTCCGTCAAGTCGAGGTCGGCGTTGGTGAGCGGGGCGGCGCCCTTCTGCGAGTCAAAGACGTCCTCGAGGTCGACGTTCTCGACGTGGCGGTCGATCTTCTTGAGCATGCTTCGGTCGATGATCTTTGCGGGCTTGCCGACGGCCACGCGCTGGGCGGTCTTGCGGCGGTTGAGCCAGAGGAAGCCGAACCAGAGCATGCCGACGAGGACCGCCTGCGCAATGAAGAGGGCCATGACGGCCTCGAGCCCAGGCCGGTAGCGAGGGGCGTCCTTGCTCTTGAAGAGCAGCGGGCCGACGATGTCTGAAGATCAGGATGACTCAAGTCAGCTCTGAGCACCATCAGTAAGCAGACTCGAGTGGAACTCTGAGGGGACTCACTTCCGATCGAGGCGCCGATGTTGTACATCGAGATGCTGACGCTCCGCTTCGTGTGGCCGGCGACGTTGGCCATCAGCCAGGACACGAGCAGGGGATTCACGGCAAAAAGTGCTGCGAATAAAAAGTAGGCAATCAAGCCGCCGGCCCGCTGGGCCTTGGTGTCTCGAGGGAGGGCGTAGAGGAGTGCGGCGCCGAGGACGCAGGGGAGCGAGAGCGAGGCGATGGAGACGCTCTTCAGGCGCCACTTGACCGCAGCCGCGCAGGCAAAGACGATGACGATCGACTGGAGTGCGCCGAAGGGGGTGTTGAGCAGGAGAACCTTCCGGCCCGAGAAGCCGAGCCCGCTGATGAGCGTGGGGCCAAAGACGTTGCTGTGCAAGGCCGCGCACAAGAGAGTCCTGGGTCAGCGCCGGGCTCAGGGGCGGGAATGAGCGCTCTTCGAAGAGGGCGGCACTCACGAGACCGACGCGCCCGTGTTGTTGGTGAAGGCGAGCGTGACAAAGGCCCAGGTGATTGGGCTCCAGAGCGCCTCCCAGATCTGAGACCAGTTGACGCTCGTCGATTCCTTGCCGCCCTGGTTCTCGGACACGCGCTGGACGGCCCAGAGGCGCTCCTCCTCGGTCAGGAAGCGCGCGAAGGCCGGGCCGTTGTCGAGCCGCCAGTAGATCAGGGGAGCGGTGAGGACGGTGAGGAGACCGACGATGAGGAATAGAATTTGGTAGATGTGAAGGCTCGAGTTCTTGGGGATAAACGAGCAGCCAAAGGCGAGGAACGAGCCGAGGATCGAAGCCAGGCCGTTCGAGCCATACTGTGAAGCAAGCGGCGCATGTCAGCAAAGAGAGCGGTCAGAACCTCTGAAGTCGACGAGGAGACGCACCCAGAGAGCGATCCGCAGGGGCTGCTCCTGGCGCCGGTACCACGTGGCCGTCACGAGCGAGAAGAGGGGCAGGCACGACGCCTCGAAGAGACCGAGCAGGAATCGGCAGGCAAGAATCGGCCCGTACGACGTCGAGCAGGCGAGACCGACGGTCGACACGCCCCAGCAAAAGACGAGCGTGGGCATCTGCAGCAAGGGGGTAGGAGAAGGTCAGTCGCGCGTTCCATAGGATCAAAGCTCGAAGCAGCGCGGACTCACGAGGTCTGGTATGCGCACAAAACCAGGTCGTTTATCAAGGAGTTAGTCGCGATGCCCTCGCTACGACATTGCGTGCCGGGATGGACTCACAGCGGACAGGGACTTTGACCATGACGATGGCCGAGAAGGGCTGCCAGGCGAGCTGGGCCCACTGGAACGCCACAAGGACGGGGTCAGCGACTGCCGCCGAACGCCGACACGGGCGGATGAAGGCCAGAGACGAACGTAGCCTGCCGAGCCGATGATTGAGTATCTGGTCGAGGGAGAAGAAACGGTCAGCTGCCTGTAAAGCGCGCTTGAGAATCGACGGCACGCACTCGTCGCCAGAAAGGTGGGCGTCCTCCTTGAATCCGAGGACGGCGCCGTAGCCGAGGACCGACTTGTCCAAGATCTGAAGGAACTGCCGAGGAAAGGTCGCAGAAGAGCGACGCGCGAGTCAGACGGCTTGAAGCGGATAAGCCTCCTTAGCGCACGTCCATCGACTCACGTAGACCCAGACAAGGAGGGGCAGAATGACCCGGTCGATCTTGCGCCGGACGCGGTCGTTCTGCTCCTGAGTCAACGGCACGAAACCGGTGTCGACCTCGGTGTCAAAGTCGCTGCGAGGCGAGGCCGTGCGGAAGCAGACGACTTCAGTCGTCGGGCGTCGCGCAGTACAACGACATGGAGGGCGGGCAGCTCAACGCACTTGGACGAGCGGTCAAACTGCTGGTCCTCGCCCTTGCCGGCCTTAAGGTCGGTCTTCTGGTCGACGACCTGGCTGGCAGCAGCAGGAGTGGCCATCGTCGTTGGGATGGGAAGGCGGTTCCGAGGCCGGCTTCTGGGAGGGAGGGCGGCGAGAGCGGGTGTGCGGCGAGCGGGCACGATATCGAAGCTGAGCCGGGAGCCGAAGGAGGTCGCTAAAAGGGAGGAGGGGAGGAGGGTGAAGGCGGGGTTTGTGTGGGAGGGGGGGAAAGAAAGATCAGCAGCCAACCCCCCGCCCGAGCTCTTGTACCGACCGGCCAGATACCCAGTTCAGGTCGGTCGCTCGTGGTCGGCAGGAGCCGGCATGTCGGCGATCTGCGCGGTTCGTGCAGCGTCCCGACGGTCGCGCAAGCCCTCTCTAGCCTTCGTCCGGCTGCGACGCGAGGTTGCAGGAAGCGTGACAGCCTCCCATCCTCGGCGAGAGATGCCAAGACCGTCAGCAGGTTCGTCCTGAGCACAGCGCGTGCAGAATGCGAGCGCGCCAGTGCTGCCACGCCGTGCCTACCTGCAGGACGACCAGGAGAGTCAGCTGCGAGGCAACGCTGCGGACATAACTCTGTCAGTCCAAGCAGCCCGTGTCGGTCAGAGGGGCCAGACGGGCCTCCATTTTGGCCCCCCCGATATAGACGCGCATCCCCGCAACCGCCCCGCCCAGGTGGCCGACCGTCGACTGGAGCCTCGCATTTTGACCTCGGCCGGTCCTCGACGGCCGACCCCTTGACCGCGGCATGCTGGCAGGGTGCCGGCGGGGCAGAAGGAGCGGCGACGCCGGCGGGACGGCCAAGGGACGACGACGCCCGCCCTTCCCTCCGACAACGGAAGATGCCCTCGGCTGTGGAGCCGTCGACCGTCTACACTCGGCCAAACTCGCAGGGTCCGCCGTGTCCCCCGCGATCGTCGTCGTCGTCCTCAACGACAGTAGCGCTCCCAGGCGACAGGCGGCCAGCCAGAAACACGACAGTTGACTGACGAAGGTCAAGGCACGGTCAGGAGAGCTTACCACGAACCGCGCTCCGTCGTACGCCGCCGTAGAAGCGACCGCTGACCCTGCGAGCTGATTCGCGCCCGCGCCTCCGACCAGCAGAGACGTCCCCGTCCTCTGCGTCGGTCAGGCTGGGTCGCAATCGTGTGGCAGCGCGCCGGGCATGCTGCAGCCAGCCGAGGTGGTTCTGGTCGAGGACGACGGCGGCGCCGGGTCATGCGCCCGCGAGTTCTGCGATGCCCAGGAGGATCGGGTGCCTCTACGATGCCGCCTTGCATGCCTCATCCCGGACGATGTTGCGTCTAAGCCCTAGATGCGAGGGAGGCCGTGAGGGCAGCAGAAGACGGCGTCGGCCGTTCGTGGGCGGGGAGAAAGCCGTGCTGCGTCTTCAGGGTCAGCCGTCCCCGGCCAACAGAGTCGATCTGACGGGACGAAGTCATATCAATCTGAGCGCGAAGACATCGTTTCCGTATCGAGAGCGTCGAATCGTCGCAGGCTCCAGCGGGACGACGTCAAGCGAAAGGGTTGGGTCCGACCGGCCTGCCTTCACCTTTACGCTCCGTCCCCTTCGGAGCGACCGCGTGACCCCCCCTTTCTCGCCCTCGGCCTGGCTTCCCTCGCCGCTGCTTGACGTCAACCTGCTCTTCCTCCTGCGACCAGCCGAGTGCTGACCCGAGAAAGGCAGACAGCAAGACGCCTTCGTAGGCCGGATCAGAGGCCTCGGGCGTCAGTCATGAGCGCCCGACAGAAGTCGAACCCTCAAGGTCATCAGCTCGTCAACATGGATGCCCTTCGCAACCGACGACGCGCCCTGGCTGGCGACTGTCCCAAGCTGCCTGCGTCGCGATGGTCGCCGTCCATCGTCTGTCGCGCTTCCGGGTGCTTCGACGCCCAGGCCAGGCCGGCCGCTTGGCGCCGTGGCGGTCTGGCCGGTGTTGCTTCCAAGGCGGCGACGCGTCCGACCTCGGCACCTCAACAACGACGCCCGCCCTCCCTGCTACCTGCCCTGCCCCTTCGGTCAGTCTTTGGTCAGTCCCTCAGGCGCTCCCGACGGCGCAGAGCCGCCCGTCGTCGGCGTCCTCAGCCCGACACAACGGCGACGACGACGACGAAGGTGGCCTGCTGCGCTCGTTCCTGGCGCGCGCACCCGCTGACCTCCGTCGGCGCTCCTCCTTTTGCAGCCTGTCACTTCCCTCCAGCTCCCTCCCCCCTTCCCAGCAGTCAAGCCTTCTCTACCCCTCGGACGCACGCTCTCTTCCTCTTAAAGAATCGAAGCTCGTCGCTTCCGCCGCCTCTATGAAGCTCTTCCCGACAACCCTCTCGGCCGTGCCGCTCCTTCTGCTCTCGTCGTTCCTCTCGCTCGCCCCGCTGTCGACCGAGGCTGCCACCGGCCGCGAAGGCCCCAGTCATTTCATTATCGAGACGCCGTCGTCAAAGAGCCCGTGGAAGGCCGACTCGGTCAATCCGCTCGCGTGGACCTTCTCCAAGAGTGCGTACGGTGTAGCGCGCCGACGGTGTCGTGCAAAGCATGGAGGGGACGGACAGGCGCGCAGGGGAGGCGCGCGCGCGTCCGACCAAGCCCCCCACGACCAGGACGACGATGCAGTGTCCGACGTCGCAATGCGTCGCTCCTTAGCGCAGGGGGCTTCGGAGCGCGCACGTCGTCTGGCGGGCCTCTACGGTTCGCTCGGCGCCGCCTGAGGGCTGAAGGAACGGGCTGTAGCCGGGGGAGCTGGGCGGCTGGCTGTATGAGCGTCGTCGCGTCCTCGGCAGGGCGTTCGATCCGGCGTCGTCGAGCAACCCCCCACACGACCACGTCAAGTCGCGCCGTTGCTAACCTCTTTCCCCTTCCCCTCCCTCGTCGGCTTCCGTGTTGTCAGCGTCCATCCTGCAGTTTGACGTCGAGCTCCTCCGACTGTCCGGCACCGGCCTCCTGCTCGTCGCCAAAAACGGTCCGTCTGCCCTCTCACCCCGCCCGTGAACGCGCGACCAGAGCTCGGTCAGTCACTAACATTCGCTCTAATTCCAGTGCCGATTGTCGACGGCAAGGCTATCATTGCCGTCGAGGGTATCCCCGAGGGTGACGACTACTTTGCCATCTTCATGGACTCGTACGACGGCACCGTGCGTCTCCTTCCCTTCCGCCCCTCGACTTCCTGACCAGGAGGGACTGACGCAATCTCCCACCCCCACCTCCTGTCGTTCGCCTTGCCAATCCAGGTCTTCTCGCGATCGTCCAAGTTCTCGATCCTCTCGAGTACGTCTTACCGCCGCCATGGCCGTACACCCGCCGCCGCTAGAGACGCAGCTGCTAATCCGCCGCCCCCCTTGCTCTTACCCGTTACGCTCCCTCCAGACAATACTGCGTCGACCTCGGTCGAGGCCTCGCTGACGATGACGATCACCGGCGCGCCCAAGTCCGTCTTCGATTGCCCGCCCTCCTTGCCTCTCTCTGGCTCTGACACCCTTCGTCTCCCCCTCTCTGCACGACGCGCACCTGCCAGCCCAACACGCGCATTCGAGACGACGCTTGAAGCGCTCGCGACGACGACGACCGTCGGCGGGGTCGAATACGTTGCTTCCTCCGCCCCGCTCGCCGCTGGCAAGCCTGTCGGCGCGCTTGCTCTGAGTGCCGCGGCTGCCGTCGTTGCCGCTGCTGGGCTCGGGCTCGGGTTTTAGGTCGAGCGAGGCTGGCCTCGCATGACCACTCGTTTGGACGCGGCGTTGTGTATCGGGATACTCCCGTCCAGCTCGCTCGCCGGCCGGAGGCGACTTGCACCCCATCTCTCAAGCAAGCCGCTCCAGGCCGCTTCGACAAGGATCCCAGATCGGTCGGCACACAACCGCACGTTTGGACCCCTCTCACCCTCCTTTCCTCTCTGCACACCCTCGTTGCTATCACTCGTATCCCTTCCTTCTGTCCTCTCCCCGCTCGCTAGCTCGCTGTCCTCTCCACTCTCTCGTCTCAGACCGCACTCCTTACGGACCCTTTCTCTCCCCTCACATCTCGTCCCCGCACACGCGCACCGCGCTGTCGTGCGTTCGCTCCGCCCCCCCCCCCTCTTCGATCGATGCGCACGAAAAAAGCCCATCTACTACGACCGATCCAAGTGCCTGTCGACGCTCGAACGCGCCTGCCCCAAGGCCGGCCGCTCACTCGCCCTGGGGGGCGAGCCGTGCTACCAGGCGCTCATACCGCTCGAGTCTTGCCAAGGCCGTTTCCGAGCCGTTCCACACCTCTTGCGCCCCGTTGGTGGAGGTCGGGTCGGATGCCGGGGGAGGGAAAGGGGAGGAGAGCGTAGGGAGGCCGGATTGTTCGATGGCGAACGAGGCGGCGACGGAGCCGTAGAGAATCGCTTTCGAAAGGGGTAGGGCCGAGGGGGAAAGAGGGTCCGTCAGTTTGGGCTCTCGCTCGTACGATTGCGACTGAATTTGAGGGAAAGGGGGGAGGGACCCGAAGAACGCACCCCTATCGACGTCGCCGCCTTCCAGCTTGAGACCGGCACAGAGCCCGCCGAGAAAGGCGTTTCCCCCGCCTGTCACGTCCCTTACCCGCGCCTGTTCGTCGGGGCCAAACACGGGCGGGAGCCAGCGCACGTCGGGCGACGACGACGACGAGTGGGAGGACGACGACGAGAGGGCGTAGCAGATGCCGAGTGGGCCAGAACGGATGATAACGGCCTTCTGCTGGTGCGGCCGGCCGCTTCCGTCAGTCGCGGGCTCCTCGGCAGGGGGTGTGGATGCATTGCCGAGCCAGCGAGCCAACTCGCTCGTCGCCTGCTCGATCTGGCCGTTCAACCCGGGCTCGTCGAGCGAGGGCTCGACGCCAAGGAGCGCAAGCGCTTCGAGGTGGTTGGGCGAAAGGATGGTCATGTGCTTTGCTGCGGCGGCGATCGATGGGCGATTTTCGGGCGTGCAGTCGGGCGGCATGGCTGCGCGGAAGGGGGGGGGGGGTCACTTGGATCAGTCCCGAAGCAGGCAACGAGTGCGGCAGAGCGGCGAGGGCAGAGAAGCGACCGACGTTCCCAAACCAAGCCCGTTCGACCTTTCCACCCGAGTGTCTCGACCTCGCTGACGACAGCCTCGGCCCGCTCGGGCCCGCAGACGAAATGGAGGTATGCCGGAGGCCCGTCGTGGGTAACGAAGGGCGAGGGGGGGAAGTCGAGGGGGGAGAGGCGGAGACGGGGGGTTAGATAGCTGGGCACGCAGAGGGGGCAACGGTCAGCAAGGAGGAAATGGAGGGAAGATCCCATAGGGGGAGGACGGACCGGAAGCTTTGGAAGCCCTCGCTAGGCGATCCAAGTCAGCCTTCGTGTTGGTCGATGAAGCCAAGGGCCTTCTCATCTCGAAAGAAGGGGACGACGGACCCCCTCTCCTCGCCTTGGTAGATGTTGAGCGCCCTCGTCGTCCGCTCACCCTCCTTCCTCGGTCGGAACCACCACATCTCGTGCCCGAAGCGGTCGAGCGTGTCTCGCATGGGTCGGGGGAAGTCGGACCCCTGATCGACGATCATGCCGAGGGCGCTGGGGGGAAGAAAGTGGCGGGCGCCGATGATGGCTGGCGGGATGGGCGCGGCTGGCGGGTCAGCAAGTAGAGACGGGCGCGATAGATGGAGACAGAGCGGGGAACGGACCGTACGTCCCTCCGCCGCCGACCTGGAGTGGTGCGATGGCACGTCGCGAGTCAGCTCTCGAGCTCGGCCTCCCGAGCACGCGCGCAAGGGCGCACCTGCTCCGGATGGTGATCGTCGACGATAGCCCCCGTCTTTGGATCAAGGTGCTCAAACTGATCGATGATGAACTGGCCTGCAAGGAAGTAGTGCCGTCAGTCTCCGGGAGGAAAGGGGCAGGCGACTGGGTATTGAAGGGCGTCGAGCGGGAGGACGGACCGAGGGTGACAACTCGGCCTGTTGATGAGCTCGCCAGCTGCGGCATGTCGCTGCGATCCGAGACTGGGATGTTACGAGCAAAGGCGAGCGCCGAAGGTCTTTCCTCGTGACCAGGTCGTGGAGGAGAGGCAAGAGAGCTTTCGAGCTGCCGGCAAGCGCGACGTCGGCGGGCGCCGGCCTCGGCTTCGAGCTACAGGAGCTGCCAGACGAGCGACTGCCCCTGACTCTCACCGCAACCCTTCTCCGAGGACCCCTTCTCGCCGCCTCTCAGGTCGTCAAGATGGGAGTTAAGGGTCTCTGGACCCTTCTCAATCCGGTCGCCCGGCCGATCAAGTGCGTCCAGGCGACCTGTCAATCGGCCAGTCGGGCCATCCGCCACATAGCCGAGTGACGTAGCTGATGCAGTACGCCTTGACCTCCTCCTTCTCCGCTAGGATTGAGACGCTCGAGGGCAAGCGGCTGGCCATCGACTCGTCGTACGTGCCCTTAGTAAGGAAGGCTGGTCGCTGGAACTCACGCTGACTTGACCCCGCCCATCTGCAGGATCTGGCTCTACCAGGTGCGTCGCCGGTGTCGGTCGCCCGAGCTTGCGCCGCCGGCCAAGCCGCATGGGCCCCCCTCGACTGACCTCTTGCAGCACGATCATCCTTCCAGTTCCAAGCTACGATGAAGGACAAGGAGGGCCGAACACTCGTCAACGCGCACGTCCTGGGCTTCCTCCGTCGCATCAACAAGCTCCTCTTCCACGGCATCAAGCCGGTCTTTGTGTTTGACGGCGGCGCGCCGGCCCTCAAGCGCAGCACCATCGTACGTCCCTCCCCAACTCGCTCGGGTGTCGGCTTTATCTCGCGGTTCGGCGTCTGATGAGGCGACGATGCTGTTCAGAACGAGCGTAAGCGTCGCAAGGCTGGTGGTGTCACCAACCACGCCCAAACGGCCGAAAAGATTCTCAACCTCCAGCTCCGGCAGGCGGCGCTCAAGCAGGCCCAAGCGTGCGTCTGAACCCAAGGGACCGCACTCCTTGCCTGCTGCCGACTGCTGATGTCCTCACCCCTTCCCACCTGCAGAAAGCGATCGCTGAAGCGCACGACGAGCGGCCGGTCTGCTGTGACGGATGACGAAGACGGCCAAGGTGTCGACCCCGACGAAGCTGCCGAGGACGAGGACGACACCGGCGACCTCATCACCGACGACATGGTGTTCCTGAACGATCTCAGTGCGCCGCCGATGGTACATCGCCCATCGTCGTCCAACTCGACTGTTCAGCCAAACGGCCAGCCCAACGCCGAGGCCGGCCCATCGCGCTCCCGCTCGCGCAGCTTCACAAAATCGGCCTCGCGTTCGGTGTCACCGAAGAAGCGCTCGGTGTCGCCGCTGAAACCCGTGGGCGAGAGCGAGCAGGCCGGGCCGGCCGGTAAGAAGAAATTCGTCCGCGTTGATCCGTACGAGCTGCCCGAGCTTGCCAACAAGTCGATGCACCCGGCCGGCGGCAAGACGGACGAGCGCCTGGCGACCGAGGAGGAGCTGCGCGACTTCATCGACGAGATGAAGGCTTCGGACCTCGACGTCTCGTCGGCCGAGTTTCTCGCGCTTCCGCCCGAGGTCCAGTACGAGATCACGAACGACCTCCGGCTGCGCTCGCGCGCGCCCAACTACCGCCGGACGGCGCTCATGGTCCAGAGCTCGGCAACCGCGCTCGACTTTTCCAAGGCGCAGATTGCCGGCCTCAAGGTCCGCAACAACCTGACGCAGCGCATGTGGGGCCTGGCCGGTGTCGAGGGCGGCCTCGTAGCCGAGGGCGGCCGGATCGCCGGCGAGAAGGGTCGCGAGTACTGTCTCATCAAGAACGAAAAGGAGGGCGGCTGGTCGCTCGGCATCCGCAACGAGGGCACGAGCGAGAAGCCGATCGACATCGCCGAGGAGGACGAGGACGAGGACCGGATTGGCGGCGAGGGTCGGCCTCGCAAGCGGCGGCGCATGATCCGCGGCGGCGTCCTCATCGAGGAGCTCAGCGGTGACGACAGCGAGGGGGAGTTCCACCGGCCCGAGCCGTGCGTTGCCGTTCATCGCCCTCAACTTTCAGGCCTCATCGCTGACGCGACCATCTTGACCTTGTCCGGCAGACCCAAGCCAGTCGACCCCGACTGGCTCGAGCAGAAGCGCAAGTCGGCGCTCGACGCCCTCGCCGCCCGCTACTCGCCGGTCAAGAAGCCGACCAAGGTCGTGCGCCAGCCGCAGGTCTTTGCCGCTCCACGCGCCGCCGATGCGCCGCCGCTCTTCGAGATCGAATCATCCTCGGCAGAAGGCAGCGAGGATGGCCGAGCCGCGGCCGAGGCTCGCCTTGCCGAAGACGAGGACGCCGACTTCCAGCGGGCGCTCGAGTTGAGCGCAAGCGATGCGGCGCGGGTGATGGAGGTGGACACCCAGCCGCCCATGAGCTCGGATCCCATCGGCGACGCCGAGCTGGAGGCGGCCATCGCTCTGAGCCGACGTGCGCCGTCAGTCTCGGACGACGACGACGAGGACGACATGGAGGAGGTCACGCCCGTCACCACTTCGATCGTGCGCCCGGTCACGGCACCGGTCCCAATTGAACTCGCTTCGTCCTCGGTCGACGGCGACAGCGGCGATGAGATGGAGGAGATCCACCTGCCGACCCCGCCACAACCTCGGCCGGCGATAGCCCTCTCGGCCCGTCCGGGTCCTCCGCCTGTCGCATCCTCGAATCCGAGCGAGGTCATCGCCCTCGAGTCGGACGACAATGACGGCGACGAGCTCGTCGCTGGCCCTGTCATGACAACCAGCAGGCCTCGAGGGATGTCGGTCAACCGGCCGGTGCCTCGCTTACCCACGCCGCTGTCGGTCTCCGAGTCGACGGTCGCCCCGGTCGTGACGCCTTTCGCTCCATCGTCGCAGCCGGCGCCTCACTCTGGTGAGCCGCAGGCGGCAATGGTCTACCAGCCGGCCAGCCGGCCGATGACTGCCAGTGCCTCTGTTGCGAACGGTCCGACATCCAGGTCATCGTCACGGCCAGATGCTGAGGTCCTACCCTCGGCGGTCGACCGCTCCTCGTCGGCATCTGTCGACATCTTGGCGGTGTCACAGCCGCCCGCGCCACGCGCGACTGCTCCGCCGCCCGTCGTCGACCTGGTGGTCTCCTCGCCGGATGCTTCGGTCCCGGCCTCCCCTCTCCAGGTGGCAGACACCGAGCTCGAGCCGTCGCCGGTGCCTTTTGCCGAGGAGCCAGACCTGCCGCCGGTCAGCGGTGCGCAGCTCACGCAGGAGGCGCGCACGCTTCAGCGGCAATCATCGCCTCCGGCCCCACCCGTGCCGCTGACTCACGACGAGAGCGAGATGGAGTGGTCACCCAGCCCGCCGCCGATGCAGGCCTACCGGGCCGAGGACGACCAGCAGCCTCCGACCGACGCCGAGGCCGATGAGCAGACGGCCGACGAGGGCGCCGTCGACGAGAGCGCCGACCAGGACGACTATGCTCGTTTTCTAGCCCAAGTCAAGGGCAAGGACCTGCAGCAGGTTCAGGACGACCTGAGCGCCGAGCTCAAGACGCTCAACCAGCAGCGCAAGAAGCAGACGGGTGAGGGCGACGAGAACATCACGCAGCAGATGGTGGCTCAGGTCCAGGTGCGTTCGCCTATTGATGCTGGCAGGTTATACCTCCAGAATGACGGGCCGTCGGCTGACGCTCACTTTGCGCCAACGGCCCCTCCTGATCGACTCAGATGCTGCTGCAGAGCTTCGGCATTCCTTACATCACCGCTCCGATGGAGGCCGAGGCCCAGTGCGCCGAGCTCGCCAACCTGCGGCTCGTCGACGGCATCATCACCGACGACTCGGACGTTTTCCTTTTTGGCGGCTCCAAATGCTACAAGAACCTCTTCAACGACTCGAAGTACGTCGAGTGCTATCTCGCGGCCGACATCCTGCGCGAGCTCTCCCTCACGCGCGACCGGCTCGTCACGATGGCCTTCCTTCTCGGCTCCGACTATGCGACCGGCCTCCCCGGCGTCGGCTACGTCACCGCGATGGAGATCATGGCCGAGTTCCCGGGCGAGGGCGATGAGGGTCTCATCGACTTCCGGACGTGGTGGCTCAAGGTCCAGAGCGGACGCGACACCGAGGCCGACACCGACACGCGCTGGAAGAAAGCCTTTGTGCGTGCCCGCTTCCACTCTGGCCGACGCCTGCCTGCAACTGACCCGATCTCGCTGCGCTCGGTCCTGCCAGAAAAAGAAGAACAAGGCCAACCTGCATCTCGATGCGTCGTTTCCGAACCCCAAAGTGGTGCGTTTTTCCTTCATCGAGCCGCCAAGACGATGCGGCTCCTCTGACTGACCGACCGATGCCGTGTCGCCCCCAGCGCCCCGCCTACTTTACGCCCGAGGTCGACTCGTCCGACGAGCCCTTTACTTGGGGCTTCCCGGACCTCGAGCGCCTACGCCGGCTGTTGTCGGGCGAGCTCGGCTGGTCGATCTCAAAGGTCGACGACGAGGTGCTGCCGATCGTCCACCGGATCGCCCGTCGGTCGAACGGCATCTTTGCCAACACGACGCAACAGGGCTCACTCGACTCGTTCTTCGACATGTCGGGCGGTGGTACGGCCGTGTTTGCGCCGAAAGTCCGGCAGGCCAACCCGAGCAAGCGGCTCCAGGCCGTCGTCCAGCGTTTCCGCGAAATCGTCGCCGCCCGCGCAGGCGAGCAGGCCCCGGCCAAGCCGCTCTTCTTCCAGAACGACGCCAGCTCTGACTCGGGCAGCGCGAGCGACAATTCGGACGTCCTAGTCGTCGAGCCCAAGAAGCGGACCAAGGGCAGGGCGGCGCCGGCTGCTCGTGGTGGCCGGGGCGCCAAGGCAGCCAGGGGCAGCGCTCGCGGTCGCGGCAGGGGTCGGGGCGGCGGCGCCCGGTCCTCGGCTGCGACGAGTACGCACACTGCCGACACGAACGATGACGAAGACGGCCTCCCACCCTCGCCGCTGCCAAAGCGCAAGCGGGCGCCTGCACGCAAGAAAGCCGACCGCGCGCCGACACCCGAACCCGAAGATTCGGACGACGGCCAGGCGTCCTTTGGCGAGGAGGAGGGGGACGCTGAGCCGGTCGCACCGGCCCGACCGCAGCCGAGGCCCAAGCCGCGCACGCGCAAAGCGTCGACGCCCGCCTCAGATGGCGACTACGTCGAGGCCTGAGCGGCGCTCTGCCGCCAGCCGTCAGCTGCGTTTGCCCGCCGCATCCGGCCTGGCAGTGGAGTGCACGACTCTCTACCGTCATCACGGCCATCTCACCGCCCCTCACACGCGTCCCAGAGGGGCAGTCTGATCATCTCATGACCTCTTGCCTCGACGACGCCGTGCCGTACCCTGAGCCTCAGCCATACCCTGTCGGCCCTCTCGTCCCCACAGGGCTGTGTCCGGAAGTAGGCAGGCGGACCTACTTTTCGCCGGCGGCCGACGAGCGCGTCGCGTCGCGAGCCGTCTTGACGCGCACCGAAGGGCCTGGGCCGTTTTGATCCGTGGAACCGGTCTGAACCGGGTCGGACCGGCCATGACGACGCGCCCGTCGTCATGTGAGAGAAGAGATGGCGCGGGCGGCGCACGCACAACAGGAGAGCCGGTGCGCTGGCCGCCGCTTCGGAGGAACGGAGGGAGGGGGGGTATAAAGCTCAGCCCGCCCTGCTCCTTCCGGCCCTTCTTCCCTCTCTCATCAAACCACTACTCTCTCCAGCCCACCCACCCAACCCAACCCTCAACCCCCCCACCCTTTTCAACATGTCCAACATTGTCAACGTGAGTCTGCCCTTCTTGAGAACTCGGCCTCGCTGGGCCTGTTCAGCCCACCGCCATCTCATCCTGGCTCAACCCCTCCGAGACCTCCTTGACTGACTCACCCCTCCACCCTTCGTCAGGCCGTCGTCGACTCCGCCACCTCGGCCGTCAACTACGTCTCTGAGTCTGCCCAGCAGCTCGCCTCGGGTGCCTCCAAGGAGACCAACAAGGAGGTCGCCAAGGACTCGAACGCTTCGATCGGCACCCGCCTGTCCGCCGGTGTTGTTCGTCCCCTCTCCTCCACGCCCTCGTTGTCTTCTCGCTCACTCCACCTGGCTGACTCCTTGGTCTTCCTCCTGCCTCTCAGGACGCCCTCGGCGACAAGGCTGACGAGTCGAAGCACGACGCCAAGGCGGAGGCCAACAAGCAGTCGATCTAAACTCCCGTCGTCGTTGCCTCTCCCCCAGTCTCCTACACGTCCGCTGTATCCTCTATCATGACACCATGACGCTCGCCCCCTGCTTGACCTGCCGTATGTTCGGCCGGAGGGTGCCTGACGGGTCACCTCAGGCCATGCCGCACACGGGAGGGGTCAATTCCCGGCCCATCGCCTCTGTTGTCACTTCGTGGCCTCTACTCCTTGGCCCGTCCCGCTATCGTCCCTTGTCTGCAGCTCAGAGGAGGCTCCCTCGCTCTGCTTGAGGGGGGCGTGTGCATGCGAGCCCAGATTGCGTGCCCCGCCCAGCTGTCTTCACCGGGTCCGACCGTCTCTCATCGAGGCCGTCAACACACCTAGCTCCCCCATCTCTCGCCACATCCGTGTCGCACCATGTTCCTGCTTCCCATTTCGCTCCTTCTCCTGCTCTCGTCAACTCTTGCTCAGGAGCCTGCCCTCCAGCAGCAGCAGCAGCAGCAGCAGCAGCAGCCTCTTCAGGCCGAGGGCCCGGCCTCCGTCTCGTCGCCCATCATGCGGCGCGGGACCTGGCGCCGGTCGGTGGCCGACTGCCCGCCACTCGCCCGCCGACACCCCTCCTCTGGTCCGGCCGGTCCTTGGGACCTTCGACCCGACGACTTCGCGTCCGTCCCACCTTTAGCTGAGCGGCTGAGAGGGCCTAGGCTGACGGCGTGAAAGTCGGGTGTGCTGCAGGACGACCTCGGCGCTCGGCGACTCGATCAGCGCGGGCTGGATGCTCGGCGGCCTCCGGGAGACGGCCGACCTGACCGCCTACGAGTACCGCGGCTCCTCGTGGGCGGCCGGAGGGGACGAGGGCGAGGTGACTGTGCCTAACGTGCGTCCCTTGAGCCTCCTGGTCCACTGGTTGGCCTTGTGACTCTTGCGGCTGGTCGGCCCCCGGCTCGTCCCTAGGGGCCACCCGTCGTCCGTCGCAAGGCCCTCGAGCATCAGCCCTGACCTCCAGCCTGCCACTCTCCGGTTGCTTTCAGCTCATGCGCCACTACAGCCAGAACCTGACGGGCTTCTCGCTCGGCGAGCACCCACCCGAGATCTGCTGGGGTACGTGGCCCTTGCCATCGTCGCCACTCCTGGCTGCTGCGCGCGGCCGGAACCTGACCAACGTCCTCATGGCCCCGGTCACAGGCACTCTCTGCCCCGTTGGACCGGTCCAATGGAACCCGGTCCAGGATCGGCTGAACGCTGCGCTCTCGGGCTCACTCGCGACCAACCTCATGCACCAGGCTCGAGGTGCGTCGGTCCAGCACAAGACGTGTTCGCTACAGCCCGGCCTGACCGCCGTCTCCCGACTTCGACAGACTACCTGATCTTCGAGACCCAGGCGATGCGCCAGATCCGACGAGTCAAAGGCTGGAACTTTCTCTCGCTCCAGATCGGGTCAAACGACCTTTGCAGCCTGTGCTCGACCGGTCCGTCCCTTGCGTCTGCCGCATCGCTCGCCCTCGCTCGCAGATGCTGATCCCGCTCGTCCCCGCCGACGGACGGACGCAGTCGACGTCGGTGGTCCTGGCGGCCCGGCCTTATTCGAGCTGAGCGTGCGCGAGGTTCTGGAGCTCGTCCGACTCGAGATCCGTTAGTCCGAGCTCACCACTTCCAAGTTTTACGAGTCCACTAGCTGAACGTCACTCACCTTCCCCCGCTCCTCAGCCCAGACGCTCGTCAACCTCGTCGGCGTCTTTGACGTCTCGCCCCTGCACGACCTAACCGACAACGGCCGGCACCCGTACTGCGATCGGGCGATCCGACTGAATGGCTTCCAGTGCGGCTGCGCGCTGCGCGATGGCGAGCTAGGCGAGCTCACCCGGACGAGGATGCGCTGGCTGCACGCGCGGTATAGTGCGAGCCTAGCCACCCCTGCTTTGTTCTGTGTCGATATGTGGGTGGGAGGGCTGACTGTGAGGGGTTGGCAAGGGCAGATCAGCGCCTCGTACGTATTGCCCAGGACTACGCGGCCCGCAACTACTCGACCTTGTACGTCGCCTTTCGTCCTCCAAACGAGCCGATCGAAGGCTGACGGACAACATGTGACGGGCCTGCGTCTGCCAGCGGTGTCGCCTACCAGCCCCCGACGGCCCTCAACCTCTCGGCCGTCCCGATCTCGGCTCTCTCCCCCGCGTCTGTCCTTTGATTAAACGTCACCTCCTGACACCCGCGACGGGTAACTGACGCTGGGTGATGCGAGAGCAGCGACTGCTTCCACCCTTCGCGCGCGGCCCATCAGCGGATCGCAAGGGGCGTCTGGAACCGGCTGACGCTCCCGCAGGTGCGCTCCCCTTCCCTCTCTCGCTTCGCGCTCCGAGCGATGAAAGCGGCCGCTGACGGACGCGGCGTGACACCCCGGGATCGTGCGTCTAGGAGGAGAAGGCATGGGCGATCGACTGGGCGGGGGACGGCGAGTGGACGCGGTGTCTCGAGGAGGGGGACCGGATCCGGCTCGGCGCCTGAGCGGAGAGCGGTCGCCAAACTTGCTGACCGACCCTCCAGAGGGATCACACGACACCGTGTCCCGTACCTCGCCTCGGGTGCCTCCAAGGAGACCAACAAGGAGGTCGCCAAGGACTCGAACGCTTCGATCGGCACCCGCCTGTCCGCCGGTGTTGTTCGTCCCCTCTCCTCCACGCCCTCGCCGCTTTATCGCTCGCTCCACTTTGCTGTGCTGACTCCTTGGTCTTCCTCCTGCCTCTCAGGACGCCCTCGGCGATAAGGCTGACGAGTCGAAGCACGACGCCAAGGCGGAGGCCAACAAGCAGTCGATCTAAACTCCCGTCGTCGTTGCCTCTCCCCCAGTCTCCTACACGTCCGCTGTATCCTCTATCATGACCACACGACGCTCGCCCCCCCTTCTGCTTTACCTGCCCGTCCGCCCGCTCCGAGGGTGGTGTTGTGATGGGTCGCCTCAGACGTGCCAATCGACCCGCAAGAGACTTCACACAACACCATGCACCTACCTGGTTGAAACTGGCGAGCCCTCTTGGAAGCGTACGCGAAAGGAGGAGAAAGTCATGAGCCATCCAAAGGGGGGATCAAGAGCACGCAAGGAACCGGGGGAGGAGGGGACCTCAGAGCTTTGCGAGCGCGGGCGGCTGGATCTTTGCGCCGAGGCTGAGGCTCGCGCCGCCGTCGGTCGGGATGACGGCGCCCGTGACGTGAGCGCCTGCGCGGCTGGCGAGGAAGAGAGCGAGGCCGGA
>Ga0308160_10000352_pt1 | contig 95105 bp, 72 predicted proteins | sample PhyFR1_FD_201036 | JGI IMG/M metagenome (GOLD analysis project Ga0308160, IMG submission 201036) | Phyllosphere microbial communities from UC Gill Tract Community Farm, Albany, California, United States - DLSLF.R1 | ecosystem: Host-associated > Plants > Phyllosphere > Unclassified | place: USA...
TCCTTCAATGCCAAAGTCAAAGCGTTCAGAGCAACATCCAGAGGCGTCAGAGACATCAATTTCTTTCTTTTCAGATTAGCAAAAATATACGCTTAAAAGCTTTCCCCCAAGAATTCCGCTTGATCCGGTATCAATTACATGATTTAAAGCGAATGCTAACGACTCTCACCGTATAAACAAAAAAACCTCTCAGGTTTCTGAAAGGTTTTTTTATAGTGGTGGAGAATACCGGATTCGAACCGGTCACCTCTTGCCTGCCAGGCAAGCGCTCTAGCCAAATGAGCTAATCCCCCAATTTTATATCCAATGGTAATTAACTACACATTGAAAAACAAGCTTCCGGCCTGGGCTGCAAAAATAGCAAATACTTTCTCGAATGCAAATGATAATTTAAATTTTAATTAATCTTTAAATCTAAAAGCGAACAATGCCATCAAACAGATTACCGCAAAAGCTGATGGCATGGGATAATTAATGAACAGAAAAAGTACAAATGTGGCAATTAGCAACATCACAAAAAACATCATGGCCTTTAATGCAGTGTCCATATAACACATGGCTACAATAGCCAAAAGGTAAAATGGAATAATTACGGCGGTAATAAACATTACCGAAAATAAACATCTAATATTAATTGGATATTAAATATTGCTTAGGCTTAAAGGTTTAGATTAAAGAGGAACGTTAACCTCTTCATTATTTAACAGCGCCTGATAGTAATCTACAAACTGGGCAACATTAAATCCATCCATCAAAGCATGGTTTACATGTATAGAGACAGACATTATTTTTCTTTCGTTTTCATCTCTAAGCTTGCCGAAAGATATTTTAGGACAGCTATCCTGATAAGCATAATTTCGGGCATGTGATAAAGAAGTGAAATTTAGCCAGGGCAATGCCGAGTAATGGATTACATTTTCGCCCGATGAAGAAGGAATTAAACCGGTGCTGTTTCTTACTTTTTCAATTTCCTGATTAGCTGCCTTCCTAAAATCTTCAAAATCCTCAGAGAAATCCATATAACCAAAACCAAAGGTTCCATTCGGACGATTAATGGTGGCCGCGGCATTTATAATATCGTATTTCCAAACTTCACCATCAATAATACGGTACCTGAAAGGCTCTACCTGGTTGGCGGCTATTAACGATTTGTGCAGATAAAGCAGGAAAAAGGAAACGTTTTGTTTTTTTGCTTCTTTGTAGGTCATGGTACAATCTAATTCCACAGTAACTCCGAAGAAAGGCTCTTCAAAAGCGCTAAAAAATTTAAAATGATCTTTTCTGATCCAGGTATTGATGTCTATTTTTTCTTTCATTCAATTAATTTTGGTAAAATGTCAGATAGCCTTTCCATCTGGTAAAAATTTGCATGTTCAATGGTATGATCAATATGCTCATGCACCCAGGTAGTATGAAAAGGAATGTGAATGGCGTACCCGCCAATATTCAGTACCGGTAGAACATCAGATTTCAAGGAATTGCCCAGCATTAAAAATTCTTCAGGTTTACAGTCCAGGTGTTTGATCAGTTTTTGATAATCTCTTTCCTGTTTATCACTCATAATTTCAATATGGTGAAAATAATGATCCAGTCCCGATTTGGTCAGTTTTCGTTGCTGATCCAATAAATCACCTTTGGTAGCCACCACAAGTTTATACTTTCCGTGTAAGGCCTTCAATACTTCTTCCACTCCATCTAGCAGCTCTACAGGTTTCTGAAGCATTTCCTGTCCCAGTTCTATCGCCCTGTTAATCACAATAGGGTCTATTTTACCGGCCGTTATCCGTAAAACAGTTTCGATCATACTTAATACGAAACCTTTAATTCCATAACCATAAAGTGGCAAATTGGCTATTTCCGTTTTATAAAGTTCAGCCAAGACGTTATGGTGGGGCATAAAATCTTCTAAAAGGCCTGCAAACTGATTTTCAGTTTCCCTGAAATAGGGCTCATTTACCCAAAGGGTATCATCCGCATCAAAAGCAATTACAGTAATCTGATTTTTCATGGTTATGCTTACTTTAGCACCACAAAAGTAAAGCAACAATTCCCTTCAAAAAAGGACATTTGTCTCGACTAAATAAATATGCTACGCACCAACCTTAATTTCTTATCTTTTATAGAACGTTTTTGTACCGAAAACAAGGAGGCAGACATTACGCTTAAAAGCTTTAAAGCAGGATATAAATTTATTGAGCAGGGCGAAAAAATCAGCAATATCTATATCATTCAAGATGGAATCAGCAAATGTTTTATTTCTGAAGAAAACGGCAAGGATTTTATCATCGAGTTTTTAGGTAAGGGCGAGGTGGTTGGCGAGCTGGAAGCGCTAAAAAAGATTACTTGTCTGTGTAATGTAGCTGCAATTAGTGATGTTACGGCTTATGTTATCCCACATCATCTTTTTCTGTCATTGATTAATAAAAATAGCGAATTCACGATACTCCTACTTCAGGAATTGTCTACCAGAATTATACAAACCAGTACACGCGCATCTTTTCAGCAGTTATATACCCTGGAATATGCGCTTTTGAAATTGCTCAAGCTACAGGCTGATGAACATATTTCCATTTCCAAAGAAGATATGGCAGCCTATCTGGGCATTTCCGTAAGAAGTTTTAACAGAAGTTTAAAACAGATCATCACTAAAGGAGATTTTAATACATCTGAATTTAAAAACATCCTTCAGGTAGCCCATATGAAGAAGCTACTATCAAATCTGTAAACATTTAGGGATAAAACTTGTTAGTAAAGCGATCAAAAAGAAATTTATCTGTTAATGCCTTTAATTTCTATGCATTAATAGCAAAAGATTATTTTTGGTATTATGATTGAATAAAAACAGCTTAACAATAATTTATTTATCCAAAACGCTATTAAAGCACCATTATGAATGTAGAAGACGTTTTTAAGAACAACGAAAAGTGGATAGCAGAAAAACTATCAATTGATCCCAATTATTTTACCGAGCTATCTAAAGGACAAAGTCCGGAGTTTTTGTATATCGGATGTTCAGATAGTCGGGTTACGGCCGAAGACTTAATGGGTATACAACCTGGGCAGGCTTTTGTGCACCGAAATGTGGCCAACCTGGTAAATAACGTAGATTTAAACGTAATGACGGTTTTAAACTACGCTGTTCGTCACTTAAAAGTAAACCATATTGTGGTTTGCGGACACTACAATTGTGGAGGCGTTAAAGCGGCCATGCAACCTGCTGATATGGGTATATTAAATCCATGGTTAAGAAATATCCGTGATGTTTACCGGATCCACAAAGACGAGTTAAATGCCATTGAAGATGAAGGTGCGCGTTACAACCGACTCGTTGAACTGAATGTTCAGGAACAATGCGTTAACCTGTTAAAAACCGCAGCGGTGCAAGAGGCCATTACTGAACGCGGAATAACCGTTCACGGCTGGGTTTTCGATATCCACACGGGTAAATTAATCGACCTTAAAATCGATTTCGAAAGTATTTTAAAAGATATTAAAGAGATTTATAACTTATATTAGTCTAGCGTTTAGCGCCGGGTGTTTGGCGTTCTAAACCTAATAATTAAGTTTGCTACATAAAAAGAAGTCAAGTTTTAAACTTGACTTCTTTGATACGAAAGCCTTGAGTGATCAACCCCAGACTAAAGACTTCAGACTAGGGACTCCGAACTCCCAACTCCGAACTCCCAACTTACCTACCGTCCCATCCAACCGCCATCAACGGTTAAAATTGTTCCGTGAACATAATCGCTGGCAGCAGAGGCCAGGAATATCGTTGGTCCTTTAAAATCTTCAGGTATACCCCATCTTCCGGCAGGGATACGAGATAATATAGAAGTGCTCCTATCCTGATCTTCACGTAAAGCAGAAGTATTATCAGTTGCGATATACCCGGGCGCAATCGCATTTACGTTTACACCTTTTGATGCCCACTCATTTGCAAAAGCCTTGGTTAAAGATGCAATTGCTCCTTTACTCGCGGCATAACCAGGCACGGTAATTCCGCCCTGAAATGAAAGTAATGAAGCTGTAAAAATTACTTTTCCACTTCCTCTGGCAATCATTTCCCTGCCAATTTCACGCGTTAAAATAAATGGTGCGGATTGGTTTACGGCAATTACTTCATCCCAATATTCGTCTGAATGTTCAGCAATTGGCTGGCGCAAAATCGTTCCGGCATTATTTACCAGAATATCAATCACAGGATGATCTGCTTTCACCTGAGCCGAAAAAGCCAGGGTATTTTCGCGTTTACCAAAATCGCACTGGTAAGCATAAAATTTTCTGCCAAGCGCTAAAACTTCGTTCTCAACAGCACTGCCTTTTAGCTCTAAACTTGCAGAGACACCAATAATATCGGCCCCTGCTTCAGCCAAAGCCAAAACCATGGCTTTTCCGATTCCTCTTTTGCAGCCGGTTACCAATGCAGTTTTACCTGCTAAATTAAATATGTTGTTAGCCATGATGTATTCTTAAATAAATTATTTCAGTTCGGTAATGGCACAGTGATCCATGTCGCCATAATCTAAGTTTTCGCCGGCCATACCCCAAATAAAAGTGTAGTTGCTTGTACCTGCTCCCGAATGGATAGACCAGTTTGGCGAAATCACCGCCTGATCATTCTGCATCCAGATATGGCGGGTTTCTTGCGGTTGTCCCATAAAGTGGCAAACACTTTGCCCGTTCGGAACCTCAAAATAGAAATAGGCTTCCATCCTTCTATCATGTGTATGTGCTGGCATGGTATTCCACACACTACCCGATTTTAACTCGGTCATCCCCATTTGCAACTGGCAGGTTGGCAAAACACTGTTCACCAATAACTTATTAATTATTCTATGGTTTGCTGTTTCAGGCGTACCCAATTCTACAATCTCCGCTTCAGCTTTGCTTACTTTTTTAGTAGGATAGCTATGGTGTGCGGGGGCAGAATTGATATATAATTTCGCAGCTTCGCCTGGTGTGGCAGTTTCAAAAAACACTTCTTTTGTACCTTTGCCGATATATAAAGCCTCTTTATAATCCAGTTCGTATGTTTCCCCGTCAGCTGTTACTATTGCTTTTCCGCCAACATTGATGATCCCCAATTCCCTGCGCTCCAAAAAGTAATTTGCTTTTAAATCATCAGGGTTTGGCAATGCTATTTTTTGATCAACCGGCATGGCACCACCAACAATATACCTGTCAAAATGAGATAAGGTGAGGTTTACCTGGTTGGCTTCAAATACGTTTTCAATCAAAAAGTTATCCCGCAAAGCGGCGGTATCCATTTGTTTAACTTCTTTGGGGCTTTGGGCGTAACGGCTTTCGAATTTGTTCATTGGTTAAAAATTGAGTTTGAGAGAAATCTGAAATGGTATCAGATCCTGTCCACAAATATATTTATACGATACTTATTATTGGTATTAATCCTCAACTTTATAATCCTTTTTCATGGTTTCTAATTACATGCATTTAAACTAGTCAGGGTGCAGGAGGATCTGTACGAAATTTATTATCGATAGGCAGTACTAAGGTTAAAAAGCTGGGCGAAGCGAACTGCGGACAAATCAACAGGGCGGAAAAATCAATTTATATTTTAGTTAATATGCACGTTTAATAGCTAAAGCGAGTTTTTTTCAATTATTTGGAGAGCAAATTCAGTACAATTATTCAGGTTTCTTCCCGCTTTCCGTTTTACTTCACCCGATGAAATATCGGGTTCGTGTCCGCTGCTATCCTTTTGTATGGAAACATTTATATTAGTGATCATTGTTTTTAGCACATATTTTTAGGGCGATCGTCATGCTGAATTTATTTCAGCATCTTAGGAGGATTTAATATCTCAAAAAGTATAGCTGGATGTAATGGATTTATTTCCGCTCTATGCCGCGGGGGCATGGTACTTTGGAGCGCCAAAGTACCCAAAGCGCTTCGTCAATCCAGCAATGAGCCTTTTGCACAATCCCATACGCATCAAAAAAACAGTGGCACTTGGTTTTGTGTTCAATATTTTTTAGAAAAATTTAATTATCGTTATGAACACAAAACCACTGCGCTTCAGGTTTGTTAGTGCTAATTTATCTGAACTGCAACTGTTTTTTTGATTCCCCTGGCTCCTGGGATTGACAGCGTCCTTAGTTAAAACCCATGCTTTATTAAAGTTGCTTAGCAAAATGCCTAAACTATTCTTAAAAAAGATGTGTCCACACGGTAGTATAAAATATCGGGATAAAGCGAATAACGGGACTGCTCTTGCTGAAGAAATACCGAACCCTAAATTTCCAATAAAATAGATGAATGCTTTTAATATGCTGTTTTAACACTTAACCCGCATCTATCGTGCTCCGCTGCCGATCGAAATGATTATTCATGATACGCTGATAAACCTGTTCTGCAACCACATACAATAAATCTGCTTTTTCAAACAGGTGTAACAAATCTTGCTCACCAATAACATAACTGTTTTCGTACCTCACAGCCAGGTAAGCCTCATCAAGCAAATGCAATAGGCTAGCCTCTTCCTCACTATCATTAAACAATGCTGAAAGCGGCTTAACATAAGGCTTAATATACAATTGATGAACCCGGATGCGGTGTGTTTTTTTATCTTTTCCCATGACCAGAATCTCAATGGCCCGATACATCAGATCAAAAACCTGATGCAGCATGAAAGTGCAGTATTCAAAATTTTGTTGTTTAAAGTAGAAGGTTGCACCTACCAAAAATTTATTGGCCTTATCAATTCCATGCCGGTACTTAGCACTTACCTGGTCTGCAATAAACTTAGGTGTACCACCATCAAAAAGATGACCGGATTTACTAAATAAACAATTTTGCGCAACGGTGGCGTAGTAAAAGAATAAACTTCCCGCCAACAGGGCCTGCTCTACCTCATGTACATGAAAAACCCGATAGCTCAGTTCCATTTGCCCGTTAAATACAATATTTAACACCGGTATTAATTCATTTAAAATACGTACCTGTTTAAAAGAAACCATAATCAGGATTTCCTGAACGGCCTTACCGGCCAGAAAGTTATTATGGAGATAAACACATTGAACAGGAACTGCGGCCGTAATAGCCTTTAACAAATGGAACATGCTTTCATCTTTTAATGCAGCATGTTCTGGATTCAAAAACTTACTCCGCATAATGGTACCTTTCTTCAGTTTCAGTTAAGGGAGGATTGGTAATGATTAAAAAAAAAGCTTCTATAATCATCAGCATGGATTCATACTGTTCAAACAGGAATTCCTTATCCAGTAATTTAATGCTGCTTTTGGTACTGAATGCAGCATAAAACCATTCCAGGAGCCCTAAACGCAGTTGCTTAATTTTTTCGGGAATAAAAAAAGACGTTACAAACAGATAGGGATTTTCGATATGCATGGCAGCCAGTGTATTTACCTCGCACAGGCCTTTATGGGTACCGCTGTTTTTTGACTGATCTGTAGCAATAAGCAAATTTTTGGGCGGTGTACCCTGGTAAGTTAAGTTTTTGGCGGTAATCAAAAAACCGGCGTTTAGCAATTTGATAAACTGGTTATAGAGAAAAAAATAATCGGCCACATCGCTCAAACACTTTTCTTCAGCCAGGGCAGCTTTATACCAGTTTTTTAGATAGGTTTTATGCCCGTTTAGGTTATCAAGGCTAAAGAAAAATTCTATTACCTTAAATGGATCGTTAAATACTTCCTGTTCAAAAGCCAGGGGCGATGTACTTTCGAAAATGGCCATATGATAATACCGATCGATACTTTTAAAACTATTTCTGGTAACGATCCTTTCGTGTATGAGCCAACAAGCCTCCAGCATTTTTTTGGTGTTTTCGTAAAAAGGAAAAATATGTTGGTCCCAATCCAGATCAAGGTTGTTTTCTAATGCGGCCAGCAACCATTCTTTATACATCACTTTATAGGTATCTGACTGGAAGAACAAGAAAATATCCAGAAAGGTAAGTTTTGGATTTTTCACTTCTCCGCTGCTCAGTAATTTCGGACAATACTTAAGTAGTACCATTTCGCGTTCTACACCGCATTCATCAGCAGAAATAGCCTCGATAAATGCTTTATCAGTTTCAATATGGTTAAAAACCAAATCCGAATAATCGAAAAGCGGAACGAGTTTTTCATAAAATACCAACAGCTGCGCGGGGTGCTTCTGGGGCGAGAAATCGAATTCGTTACGGGGCGGATTTAACCAGTTTTTTAGAAAGTTCAAATGATAGTCTACACTGTTTGTAGAAAAAAAGCTTTCAATCGCACCGATAAGTGCCATCGTTTCGTTTTTAAAATTCGTATTCGCTTCCATATTGTTTAATTTTAAAATGATTATATTAGCTAACGAATTTAGCAAAATAAAATAAGTTAATCTAATTTTAATAAGCTAAACTTATCAACAATTACCGTTATGAATGAAAATCAGCGCTTGAAAAAATTAATGGAATTACTGCATTTTAAGACTCAAAAGGATTTTGCTGCTGCATTAAATATTCAACAGGGTTCATTATCAGATATTTTAAGAGAAAGGGTTAATGTATCTAATGCGATTAAAGATAGGTTGGAGATGAAATTCGACGTCAATTTAACCTGGCTGGAAGATGGAATTGGTGAGCCTTTCTTCAAAAAGAAGCCAGCTGTTGGCGAAAGCAAGGAAGGTGTTCCTTATTTTGATATGAGCCTGTCGGATGCGAAAGAACACATTGTAGAAGAGCAACGGGCGGAATACCTGGTAAACTATCTTCCTTTTAATGATTGTACGGCCTATTTACCGGTTTATGGTGACAGCATGGCCCCGCAGTATGCCGCAGGCGAAATTATAGCGATAAAAGAAATTACCAATTACGAAATCCTGCAGTGGGGAGAGGCTTATGTGGTGATGACGGATGAAGACAGTAATAGCCTGCGCACCATCAAACTCATTTTTCAGCACGCTGACGATACCAAACTCATCCTCCGCTCTTCAAACCCGAATTTTAAAGGCGATACGGTAATCAGTAAGAAAAATATCCAGGCACTTTATATTATTAAAGGGAAAATTACGAGGAATGTTATATAAGAAACTGAGATGAAGCCAATAGCGAGGATTTATAACGAAAAAAGGGCCGAAGCTGCCGATGAAATGCTGGCCTTCATTTTCAAATCACAGATAGTTTTTTTTTTATGGTTGGTGCGACATCAAGCATTAGGGGAATGTTCATCAGGGTTAATTTATTTTATAAAAATTAATCTAAATGGCAGGGAGAACTTAAGATAAAATAATATCGTCATTTCGACTGAAGCTTACCGATTTTCATCGGTAGCGGAATGGAGAAATCTTTTAAATTTCTCGGTAACGTCGTTTAAAGATCTCTCCGCTCCACGTTGCTCCGGTCGAGATGACGATTTTGTACTAGAATTTTAAATTATAGCCTGTCGAAGCACCTTGAAACAGGCCCATCGACAAGCTACTTTTGACAGACTCCCAAAAAAGTCGTCATTGCGAGGCGGAATATGAGCGAGCCGAAGCAATCTATCATATAATTTATTATCAAAAAAGATTGCTTCACTCCTGCGCGAAGTCCCTTCTTCAGTTCGCAATGACGAAGTTAAGAGCCAAAACTCACGTTAGTTAATAACCCGGATTCTGATACATTTTAACCGGATCCAGTTTTACCTCATCAAAAGGAATAGGGAAATACCTGTCTTTTGTGGTTACGTTAGCCAGCTTAGCAATTCCATACGCCGACTGTGGTTTCGCTTTTAAGTAAGTAACCAACTCTGCCGCGGTAAAATTCCTGATCAAATCAAACCATCTTTGGTGCTCAAAGGCGAATTCTACCCTACGCTCATGCAAAATAGCCAGTTTTAAAGTCGGGAATTTAGCCGCATAATTAACGTCGGTTTTGGCAACCGCATAAACAGGCATACCTGCTCTTGTTCTGACCATATCTAAATATTGAATAGCTAGGGCATCATTGCCCTGCAACATATTAACTTCAGCAAGCATTAAAATTACGTCGGCATAACGCATCAAAATCCAATCATTACCGCCATAACCATTGTTGGTGGCCAAGGCACTGGCATCACGGAATTTGGTAATAAACCAATCTTTTACGGTTGCATCGTTAGCGTATTTTACAGAGAAATCTTTTCTTAAATCACTTGTTTCGTACTCGTTGATCAAATCTAACTTCACATTTCCACCGATACCAGTTGAAACCTTTAACGAATTAATGGTTTCGCCTTTTGCCTGGTTATTAGCGGCAATGCTGGAGCTGTAATTAATATCGCCCTGTTTGTAAGAAATCTGGAAAATCAGTTCTTTACAGGTGGCTTTCTTGGCCACATCGAAAACGTCGGTATAAGGAATTTCAGAAAGGTTGCCAAAAGCTTTCATATTATAAGCAGCCGTTAGGTAAGTATTGGCATTGGAAAGGTTTTCGGCCTTATTGTTTGGCAGGGTGGCCGCCATGGTTAAATAAACCTTACCCAGGTAAGCATTAATAGCGGCTTTTGAAGTCCTTCCAATATTGGCGGTTGTCTGGAAGTTTGGTAGCGTACTGTTTAAACCATCTTTTAAATCGGCGACAATCTGGTTATATACGTCAACTTCAGGCACGCGGAAAGTTGCTGCGGTAACCTCATCGGTTGTGAGCAATTGTTTAGTAACCAAAGGCACAGCTCCCCATTTCCTTACCAGTTCGAAATACATGATCGCCCTGATAAATTTGGCTTCGGCTGCATAGTTAATCTTGGTTGCAGGGTTAGCAAAACTTATCTTATCGATATTTGATAAAATTACATTGCTTCGGGTGATGGATTGATAAAGTGCAAGCCAATGCGCTTTTAAGTATGAGTTACTTGGCAATAAAGAGAAATCATTAAATTGAAAGGGCTCTCCGGCATTACTCTGGTTATCATTTCTACCGGTATCATCCGAACGCTCATCGGTAAATAAACCACTATTTTCACCCAGCGTATTACTGCTTCTTAACGATTGGTAAGCACCGTTTACCGCCAATAATACGTCATTCTCAGTTTTAAAATAATTCTCTACAGTAACAGCATTGGGATTGCTCTGTGCCAAAAAATCTTTTTTACAGGCGCTTAGGCTTAAAACTACACCCAGTGCCAAAATTGTATAAATATTGTTTTTCATTTCCTTGATTCTAAAAAGTAAGTTTAACACCCAGGTTATAGGTTCTTGCCAATGGATAGTTACCATAATCTACCCCAGGGGCAAGGTTATTGCCTGCACTGTAATCAACTTCAGGGTTATAACCTTTATAAGCTGTAATGGTAAATGCATTATCAACACTCGCATAAACACGTATATTACTTACTTTAAGCGTATTGGCTAGCTGCTTTGGAAAACTATAACCTAAAGTAATGTTAGTACACCTGAAGTAAGAACCATCCTGAATATAAAATGACGATAAACGGGTACTGTTACTTTGCGTGCCCGCACGCGATGCACGATAATTTAAGCCACTGCCCGGATTGGCTTCATTCCGGTAACGGTTGGCAACATCTACATACTGGTTACCAGAACCTTCGAAATTATACAGGTAATAATCTTGTCCGTCTAAAACCTGGTTCCCATATGATCCGTTGAATGATGCCCTTAAATCGAAAGTTTTGTAAGAAGTATTTAAGGCAAAACCGTAGGTAAATTTTGGATACGGTGTGCCAATCACCGTTTTGTCTGCATCATTCACAATGCCGTTGCCATCCGTGTCCTGGAAATATAAATCACCGATTTTTGCCGGGTTAGTTGAAGAAGCTGATGGAGCAACCTTACCCAAATTATCAGCTGTGACCCTGCCCAAAACTTTAAAACCATAAAACATACCAACCGGCTGACCTTCTTGGGTAACATGTGTAATGTATGACCGCTCTGCACCAGCAGTATAGATGGTACTTGCTCCACCCATATTTAATACCTTATTGTGGTTAACGGCAATGTTTCCGCTTAAACCCAATGTAAAATCCTGGTTCTGGATAATTCTTCCATCCAGTTGGATGTCGAAACCTTTATTACGGATTTTACTATCAGCAAGATTGGTAAGAATAGAAGAAGAACCCGATACAGCAGAGATGGGCTGATTGAATAGGAGATTGTAAGAATAACTCAAGTAATAATTTGCAATAATATTCAATCTGTTTTTGAATAAGCTGACATCGGCACCAAAATTATACTGAGAGGTAGACTCCCATCCCAACTTCGCATCCTGTATGGCATTTGGCCAGATCGCCGTTGAAACCGCATTTCCAAAAACCACACCACCCGGTGCACTCATTTCCTGCGCAGTTCTGTAATTAGGGATGTTGTTGTTACCGCTCAAGCCCCAACTTGCCCTTAACTTAACGGTTGATTGTTCGCCAAGAAAACTGTTATAGAAATCTTCTTCGGAAAGATTCCATCCTGCAGCTATTGAAGGGAAATTGCCATATTTATTTAACGGGCCGAACCTTGATGATCCATCACGACGGAATGAACCGGTTAAAAAGTATTTACCTGCATAATTATAACTGAAACGGCCAAAATAAGAGAGCAAAGTATTGGTAGCCTTTGCTGTTTTATTTGCTCCATCGGTAATCAGTGTTAAAAAGCCTGCTTCAGCACCTTTATCGGTGATCTCACCGATTTTATCATTTTGAAAACCCGTAGCAGAAATCCTGATTAAATCGCTGGTTGTTTTCTGCGCAGAATAACCGCCGAGCACATCAATTTTATGCTTACCAAAAGTTTTGTTATAGTTTAAGGTAAACTCACCAAGCTGATCAACCTGACTAAGCGTTTGTGCAATAGCATTCGCCGCCGTTATCGCAGCTGTAGAGTAAGGTGGATTATTACCATTACTTAAGCTGGTTGGCAGATAAAAATCATATTTCTCGTTATAGGTCTGTGTACCTAAATTGGCTTTAAAATCCAATCCTTTCAGTATGTTATAAGTAGCATTGGCATTATAAGTACTTCGGGCACCCTTTCTGGTAATTTTCAATTGCTCTACCGTTGCAAGTGGATTTTCTGGATTTTGAATACCATATTGCGAGGCTAAAGCGCCCATGCCAAACTGGATGGGATTACCATTCGCATCCCTTGCAGGCAGATATGGCAGGTAAATCAAAGCCGACATCATCGGACTTAGATTATAGCGTCCTTCCTGTACTTCACGGTTATCATTCTGCGTGTACGAGATGTTCGCCCCTACACGTAAACGCTCACTCACTTTGCCATCAATATTTGCCCTGAAGTTGGTTACTTTTTGGTTGGTATTGGTTACAATACCATTGTTGTTCTGGTAACCACCGCTTAAAAAGTATTTTATATCTTTAGTACCACCAGAAAAGGAAAGGTTATGACGCTGAAAAGCGGCATTGCGGTAGAGTTCGTCCTGCCAATCGGTATTATAAGTTGCCGGTATAGCCTGTTGTGTGCTGAAATTATAAAGATCAGCTGGAATACTCACACTACTTCCATTACCAACGTTAGCAATACGGGTTGCATTATTATCACTAAACATGGCATCGTTCCAGGTTTTACCCGCATTTACCCATAAATCTTTATAGGCATTGTTACGCCCGTCGATTAAAAGCTGAATAAACTGGTCGGCATCCAAGAGTTTTACTTTTTTAGCCAGCTGAGAAATACCACCCTGAACATCATATTCAAATTTTCCTTTTCCATCCGTACCTCTTTTGGTGGTAATTAACACTACCCCTCCCGATGCCCTTGAACCATAAATGGCCGCAGAAGCGGCATCTTTTAGAATATCGATGGTTTCAATATCCTCTGGATTAATGGATACGTTATTTCCTGCCGGGTACCCGTCAATTACGTATAAAGGATCGGAACTGGCGTTGATGGAACCAATACCCCTTACCCTGATTTTGGTACCGGAATACGGCGCACCGCTGGTTTGAGATACCTGCACGCCGGCAACTTTACCAACCAGAGCCTGACCAACCGTAGGAGAAGTTAAATTCATTTCGCTGGCTTTAACACTGCTGATGGCACCTGTTACATCCGATTTTCTGATCTTCTGATAACCAATGGCCACTACCTCATTTAGAGTATTGCTGCTTTCTTTTAAAACAACACTAATATTCTGGCGACCGTTAACCGCAACCTCCTGATTATCATAACCGATATAAGAAAATACCAGAACAGCACCTTCTTCTACATTAATTGAATATCTGCCGTTGGAATCGGTAACTGTAGTTTTTTTTGTTTTCTTTTCGAAGACACTAACACCAGGTAATGGTTGGTTATTTTGATCGGTAACTGTTCCGCTCACCGTGGCAAATGCTTTATGGTATAAGGCCGACACAGCTTCACTATGGTTTATTGCTATTGCATTGGCATTACAGATGGCCAGTAAACCTAAGGGCAAAAGCAATTTCCTGCAAGTATGATTAATACCTGCGGTTAAAAAAAATGATGTCATCTTTTTGTTCTTTGTAATGGTTTTTTAAATAATAGGGAGATTTGTGTTTTTAAGTAGAAGCGTAGATTTTCACATTTACATAGGCTTATCCTTTTAAAATTGACGAGTAATTTTTTTGAGCGTTCTACCGCCGCAAAAGTAGCGGTGCATTTTTAACGCGATGTATCCCCTGTGTTAACTCTTTACACCAATAAGAATGGCTTCTTTAAATTAATATTAACTCGAACCAAATATTTATAAATCGATTTACTTGAGCTAAAGGATAACACTTGCTTAATTTTGGTTTAATGGCAGGCGTTTAATTTCACACCCAAAACTTTTAGATGAAACTCTGCTATCTTTTTCTGGTAATTTACCTGTTGTGCCAAGGCTTAGCTGCACAGGAAATGCCCTCGCCATCTTATCAAATTATCCAAACCAGAAATGCTGTACAGTACAAAAATTATTATCTGCTAACACTTTTCGAACAATTGCCAGAGTTCCGTCAAACGCTCAGTACAGATACAGTACTAAACGCCATCTATCAATTAAAAACGCTCCGCATAAATGAAGCAATTAAAACCTGTAAAACAGATATTACCTGTTATGCAAAAGCTTTAAAATTTACCGATGAGGAAATATCCGGTATCGGAAACCGGTTAGCCAAGCTTTACACAGAAAATAATCTATTCGGAAGATTGATCAAAAACCACCTCATTCCATCAGGGTGTTATGCCCTTTTCGCCAAAGAACAGCACCAAAATCTATTGATTAAGGCATGGGAGCAAGATGCCAATGCCATTAATTACGCCATTGGCGTATATGTAGAGGGAAATAAACCCAATTACCCGAAAATAGATTCCATCAGTTTTAAAGTAAAGGATAAAGAATTTGCAGAACTCACCGCAGCCAATGCCTGGTTAGCTTTACAAGGCAACCACGAAATGTTTTTTGAACCCGCTATGCAATTTGCACTTCAGGCATTAGAACTCAATGAACGTAATGATGCTGCCGATTATGAACCAATGAACAAAAGTGTAAACCTGACTGCCATTCAACAGATCAAAAAAGTGGATTGGAAGAAATACCCTTACAGCGTAATCCTGGTTCCAGGTGCAGGCCCTGAAGAAAAAGATGTTGCGCTAAGCCCCGGCGGAATGATCCGCTGCCGTTTAGCGGCCCTACAGTATAAAAAAGGCATGGCGCCATTTATTGTGGTATCTGGTGGCAGGGTACATCCCTATAAAACCAAATTCAGCGAAGCTTATGAAATGAAAAAATTTTTAATGGAAGTGCTACAGGTACCCGAAAGTGCCATTATTATGGAACCTCACGCCCGACACACGACTACGAATTTACGTAACTGCGCCAGACTGATGTTCAGGTACGGAATGCCGGCAGATAAAGCTGGAATGGTTTGTACCGTAAAATCGCAGAGCTACTACATCACCGATATCCTGCCCGAACGTTGTAAAAAAGAACTCGGTTATTATCCTTATAAAAGTGGAAAACGACTGAGTGAAACCGAATCAGAATTTTACCTGAATACCAATTCTTTACAGATCGATTTTGATGAACCTTTAGATCCTTAATCATGAAAACACTAAACCCTGTTTTAGTCCTGATTGTGATGTTTTTTGTTGCGAGATACAGCAAAACAGAAGGAAAAATAGCGAAAACAATTACTCTTGATTCCTTAGGTGCCTGCCAGGGTATTTCGAAGCAGAGCGGGCATTATTTTCTGTATGGGGATAGAGAAGTTGGTATAATGCGCGAATATAAACTTCAGAAAGATTCGCTTATTTATGAGCATAAGGAATACAAATTTACCATTAAAGGCAAAAACGTAATTAAACATCCTACTGGCATTGCCTACCACAAAGGCTTACCAACGTTTGTGGGCAACTCGGTTAAACAAAATGCAGCAGGCACACTTTGGAAAGCAGAAATTAACTGCATCAATTGGTCAGGTTTTTTAAAAAGCCGAAAATTAGATAGCAACCTGATTAAAACCATTGAGGATGATGCCTGTATTCAGGGCACGCGGCCAGAATACGTAAATTACAAAGGCAATTGGTATGTGGCCACAGCCGATTATGGCAATAAAGCTAACGAAGTACGTTTATACAATCCAGAAGCCTTATCGAAAGCCAATAAAACCAGCGAAAAAGGTGTACTTTTCAAAAAATTCACCTGTTCACCTTGGGTACAAAACTTACATTACATTGCAGATAAAGGAATACTGGTTTTAATCCAAAATCAGATCGAAGGCCGTAAATGGAGGTTTACCTTTATTGATCTCGAAAAATCATTAACTAAAGGTCAAGAGGTTGTTTTAAATGTAATTGATGCCGATAAACAAGACGAACTGGAAGGTTTTACTTTTACTGATAAAGCGAATAAAGGCATCGCCGTAAGCTCATCGCGTAAAAACAATATAAGTTTTATAGATTTCGCTTTTGGTAGTTATTGATAATCAACATGATATTCAAGCTTCCTTAGACTCCGCTACCATTGACAGATTTCCCGAAAAAATTCGTCATCTCGACTGTAGCGCAGCGAAATGGAGAGATCTTTTCAACAGAGTTATTGAAATCTAGTTTATCCTATCAGTTGGTGTCACAACGACCGACATCAATAGATTATTTAGAAAATGAGCAACCTGTAGTTCTTGGAGGCTCGCAGTCCCGCTTTCGCTTATAGTCCTCGCTGCGCTCCGGGCTATTCCGCTCAATCGCGTTTAGGAACAATGGGCGCTGCACCCTGCAACCCTTAGTATGAAATGCTGCAAAAGCCACTTAGCCGCGGTTGAAGCGTTACCCTGCAGCAACGAGGTACGAGGCAGCGAAGCGTAAACGCAAAAGACGGGAAGAAACTTAGTGTTATTTACAGACCTTGCGCTCCAAAACATAAGTTTGCGGCTACCTCTATCCTCGGTCTGTGTCCTCACAGAACGAAAAGGAAATAATCAAGGATGGTTTGTGAATACACACCGACCGAAATAAATTTATCTCTTAAGGACAGACTCTCATGAATATACCTACCCTTCTTTACTTTCCTTTTACACATCTTCACCGTATCTTTATGTAATCAAAAAGAGGAAAGATATATGAATACTGAAAAAGCCATTCTTGCCGGCGGCTGCTTTTGGGGCGTAGAAGAACTGATCCGTCATTACCCTGGCGTTATCTCAACGGTTGTTGGATACACTGGTGGCGATGTTCCCAATGCCACCTACCGGAACCATGGCACACATGCCGAAGCCATTGAAGTTACCTTTGACCCAACCGTTTTAACTTATCGCAAACTATTGGAATACTTTTTCCAGATCCACGATCCGAGCACACGCAACAGACAGGGAAATGATGTAGGTACATCTTACCGTTCAGCTATATTTTATAATAGTGATGAACAGAAAGAAACTGCTGAGACACTGATTGCTGAATTGGATGCTTCAGGCAAATGGCCGGGCAAAATTGTAACTGAGGTGGTACCTGAAACCGATTTCTGGAATGCAGAAGAAGAACACCAGGATTATTTACAGAAAAACCCTTACGGTTATACCTGCCACTTTGAAAGACCGGATTGGAAGTTATAAATCAGCTTAGCGCTGGGCGTTTGGCGTATAGCGAATGAACAATACAAAAAGGCAACTTTCTTAACCGAAAAATTGCCTTTTTGTTTTAAAACCAGGTCATCACAGAAGTTCTAATCATCATCATCTTTTTTCTTCTTCTCCAAAATCACAAAAGCACTACGTTTTGGAGCAGGCATTACCGATTGCTCGCCCTTAACCGATTTCCACACCACTTCATTTAAATCCAAATCAGGTGCCGAATCTTCTTTCGCAAAATTGAACAGTTCAGAACGTCTGCTGCTTTCGTTAACCGCCACGTTCCGGGTATCTAAATCAATAAGGGGTTGTAACGCATTGTACGGTGTAAAATCTGGCTTAGCTGTAAAGCACTCATACAAAGGCATTGCTCCTGCATCGTACTGGCTCATAGGCGGTAGGCCTAAAATCAGTTCCATGGTACGCAGAAAACCTGAAGTAGAATACATGGTGTGTACCGCCACATTTCTTTTCACATACGGGCCTATTACATAAGCCGGAGAACGGTGTGCATCTACATGGTCTGGCCCGTTTTGTGCATCATCTTCTAAAATAAACACAACTGATTCGTTCCAAACCTTACTGTGCGAAAGGTGTTCAATGATTCGGCCTACTGCCAGATCATTATCGGCAACCGCTGCCTGTGGCGAGTATTTTCCTTTCTTCTGTCCACTGGTATGATCGTTTGAAATTCGTAAAGTATTAAACTGAGGCACCGCACCGGCTACCATTAAAGAATCAAAATCGTGCTGCCAGGCATCTACACGCACCTGATCTTTAATATCCATATCAAAACCCGGAGAAGCCGGACACATATGCCCCTGCAACGATTTGATATTGGCTTTAGCATAAGATCCAAACTCACCGTAACTGCGGTAACTGATTCCCGCCCGCTGGCAATAATCCCAGATAAATCCTCCTTTCGGATAAGTTACCGGCCTGCCACCTTCAAAAGTGGTACTCCCACCACGGGCCCCATAACTGGTTGGCCATGTTTTTTCCACTACGTCAGTTGCGTAAGCCGCCATGCTCCAGTTATGCCCGTCGGCACTTACTTCGGCATCTACATAAAAGTTATCCAGCAATACAAAATTCTCGGCCAGAGCATGTTGGTTAGGGGTCACTTTGCGTCCGAAAAGGGTTAGCGTAGAATCGCCGTTTCCTTTTTTAATGTCGCCCAATACCTGATCGTAAGTACGGTTCTCTTTGATAATATAGAAAACATGTTTGATGGGAGATCTTTCGCCCTGTTTTCTGGGAATCGGGTTTCCTGCTTCACCATCGGCCGTTATCGTTTTTTTGTCGCTAAATGGTGTGTTGGCATAAACCCGTTGAGTATATACTTTTAATTGCCCGGGTTTTGGCGCATCGATAAAAGACAGCGTACCTTTAAACAAACCGGCAATGTATTGCAGTCTGCTATTAGCCGTACTGCCCATATGATAATCGCTGTTATCAACTTTAGAAACGGGTTGGGGGCCCTTTGGGTTCGCCATTGAGGTATTGCCCTTACCATTGCTAACTAATATTTTCGAGCCTAAAACCTTAACGCTGGTTGGATACCATCCTACCGGTATAAAACCCTGACTCTGGCTTACGCCGGGTTTACTTACATCAAACACAGCTAAACAATTGTTATCAGCATTGGCAATATAGAGCGTTTTTTCATTGCTACTCAAAGCTAGGCCGTTGGTAGTTGAACCCGTTAACTGTGTGGCATAAAGCGTGGTAGAGATGGTTTCAATTACTTTGTTGTTCAGCGTATTTACTACCGAAACCGTATTATCGTTTGCATTGGCTACATACAGGATATTACCTTTTTTATTAAGCAAAAGCTCATTGGGATGATCGCCGACAGGAATCTGACGAACAATGCTTTCTGACTGCAGATCAACAACTGCCACTGCTTTTCCGCCCCAAAGCGAAATATACAATTTACGCCCATCGGCAGCCAGTGTACAGCTATAGGCAATGGCAGGAAGTTGTACCCGTTTTAAAATCTTTTTTGCTTTCGGATCAATAATATACAGGGCGCTATCTTCTTTGGTAACAGTGAATAATTTACTGTTATTGCTATTTACCACAATACCGGCAGGACATATTTTACCCTTTGGCCAAACCGGCCCCAAAGTAATGGTATCACTCTTGCCCAGTTTATTGTTTACGAGATTAAAATCCAGAATCCAGTTATCGTTACCGCCCGATGCATAGAGGTGTTTTTCATCTTTACTAAAAGCAATTCCGTACCAGGATTTACCCAGCACCTTTTCGTCTATAATTTGTTCTGTTTTAGGATCGATAAGTTGCAGCGACTGCGTACTCTGACCATTATTGGTAATGGCCAGATATTTACCTGATGCGCTGAGTTGCATATTTAAAGGCAAATCACCCAGTTGTACCGAATGCCCGGCCGGACTTAATTTCCAGCCATTAGGCAATAAAATTTGCTGGGTGGTTTCGTTTTTTCCCGGTAATTGTGCAAATACTTTTTGGATAAACAGGAAACCGAATAATATAAATAGGTATGACTTTTTCATTTTATTAATTTGAAGCATGCACATTAGCGATGAAGATTAAAATTAACCAGGGCCCTGATCGTATAGCCATTACCCGAAGCGACAGAACCGATTTCCCTAATGGCCTCTGACGGGATGACATTACTACGGGTGGCATAGAACACCGGGCCGCCAGAAATAGAGAAAGACAGTTTCGAATGGTTTGGTTCCAGGTTGATGGATGGCCCGATCATTAACTTTGCGCCTCCCTCTGCCTCGTCTTTCTCCCAAAAGCCTTCTAAATCTTGTCCCAGGGCTTCAAGGCCAACATATAAAACATTAGAAACGCGATGTTGATAGCCAAAACTGCTAATAAAATCCAGTTTATCTCTGGTTTTATCGAAAGCTTTTTCGAAGCGAAGATTGCCCGCCATTCTCCAATTGGTCTGATCAAACGAAGCAGTAATCCGGCTAATTGCAGCACCTATATTCGACCAATCTCTGCTTAAGCCTAAGCCTGCGCCTAGCCTAAACCCGGAGATACCTTTGCCTCCTACCAGATCTCTGATTACTTCAGCCTGTTGTGCAGATGTTACGCCTCCTGAATTGGCAAAGCCGATCGCCGCTGTGGCGTATAAGGTAAATCTGTTGCCTAAATATCCTTTAACCCCAAATTGCTGCCCCAAGCCATCATACCCGAATTGTCCGCTGGTTCTTTCTCCATAACTCCCAGAGTAGTGGATATTCCAACGGGGATTTTCCGCCGTTAAGGTATTCAGCGAAAACAGAAAGGGCTGCGCAGCATCAGTTCCGGTTTTAATAGCAGGCATGGTTTCGCTTATTTTCTGTGCAGCACAATTTAAAACCGCACCAGCAAAAACGAACATCAAAAATATCTTTTTCATTACGATTGTTTATGGGTTAAAATCTGGTTTCATTTAATAATGGCGATCCGCTTGCATTTACCTGATAGGTTTTAATCTTGTCATTTTCATCCACTTCCACAATCCGGTAACCTTTATAGGCCGTACCCCAGTTGCCACCAATGTGGGCATCAAAGAAATGCGGTAGCTTATCGGTATAAAAAAGGGCATCTAAACTATGGTCGTGGCCATGAAACACAGCCTTAACATTTGTATAGCTATGCAAAAGTTTAATTGCTTCCGGACAATCTACAAAAGGGCTTTCAGGCACCCAGAAATGTGGCGGAATATGCAATACCACAAAAACAGTCTTCAGGTTTTTAAACTTATCCAACTCCTGTCTTAAAAAATCATTATTAGGGCATAAATAAGTCCCTTTAGTATCAGAGGTATTTGCTAAAACAAAACCCACCCCATTTTTTTCGAAAGAAAAGTTATCCTCGTAACCAAAAACCGATTTCCAGAGCCCAGTATCTGCATGGTCGTGGTTACCAGGCACGGCATAAAAAGGAACTTTCAGACGATCATAGTAATCTTTCTTAACTTCTTTCAGTAATTCAGGCCGATCGTGTACCAGATCGCCATTAATAATTACAAAATTCAGTGGATTTTCATCATGCGAGGCATTAAGCCATTTCACAATATTTTCGTGATGAAGTTTATAATCAGTTCCCGGTTGCCCATAGTGTCCGTCGGATGCGATGGCAAAGCGGAGTTTTGGTTCTTTTCCCCGTTCGACTGAAATATTCCTCTCTTCGGCAAATGATGGCAGAACTGGTGATAAACCGGCTAATACCGCAGCAGCCAAACTATTTTTCAGGAAAAAACGTCTGTTAGACATAAGGATAAATATGTTTTGTATCAAAATCCAATATTAGTTTAGGCAGACTTCTTAAACATGAATTTAATGTTATGATTAAGTTAACAGAACCTATTCTGTGTATCAATTTTATAACATAATGGAGCGGCAATTGCGATTCATGGCGTAATCCCGATGCTCATAAAACAATTTGCCGCTTGCAGGGATTATTCTATTATGAAATCATTTAAATCCTTACTCGCTGGCTTTGCAGGTGCTGCAGCCTTAAATATATTACATGAAAGCTTTAGGCAGTTTGATCGCGACGCACCCCGGATTGACCTTTTGGGTAAGCAGGCACTTTCCAAATCCTTGTCCAATTTGAAACTGGACAGTCCTGACGGAGACAATCTTTATCTGGCCACCCTTGCAGGTGATATCATCAGCAATACCCTATACTACAGCGCCATTGGCTTAGGAGATAAAAAACATGTTTATTTTAAAGGTGCAATAGCCGGCCTTACTGCTGGTCTGGGTGCAATCAGCATACCGGATAAAATTGGATTAGATGATACTCCGGTAACTAAAACCGATAAAACAAAAATATTAACAGTAGCCTGGTACCTGATAGGTGGATTAGTAACCGCAGCGGTTTTTAAACAATTGAAAAAGGCTTAGGTAATGAAAATTTACAGACCTGCACTTTGGCTCTTTTGCATTGCTATGGCAATGGGCGTACTATCATGCAAAACAGGCTCAGTTAATTTATTTAAGGCCGCTAGCCCGCATGAGCAATATCAAAAAAAATTGGTGAATGTGGGGCTTGATAAAACAGCCATGGGATCGGCGTGGTTAAATGCGGCTACAACGAGTATGCAAAAAGCATTAGTCATTAGTATTCCTTATCGAGAAAACGGTTATTTCGCTGCCGACCGGGTCCCGGCGACAGCTTACAAGTTCAATGCAACCAAAGGGCAGAAACTAAACATAAAACTAAACAAAAAGCCATCAACCGGTGCCTTGATTTATATTGATGTTTGGCATAGTGCAGATCAAACCCGAAAACTTATCGCCTCAGCCGATACCTTAAATAATCCGATCATTTTTGATATTGAGGAAACAGGCGCCTATCTGATCAGGCTACAACCAGAACTGCTGCAGAGTGTAGCCTACGAATTAGAAATTACCACCGGAGCGTCTCTTGCTTTCCCGATAAAATCAAAAAACGCCAACAGCATAAAAAGTTATTGGGGAGATGGCAGGGATAATGACGCAAGAAAACATGAAGGTGTAGATATTTTTGGCAGTTTCAGAACGCCTGTACTGGCGATTGCAGAAGGAACAGTAACCCGTGTAAACGAAAACAACCTGGGTGGAAAAGTGGTTTGGATGCGTCCAAGGGGTAAAGATTATACTTTGTATTATGCCCACCTGGATAGACAGATTGCCGTAGAAGGACAGGAAGTAAAAATTGGAGATACCCTGGGACTTATGGGAAATACAGGCAATGCCCGAACCACACCTCCCCACTTACATTTCGGCATTTACACGGCAAATGGTGCAGTAAACCCACTACCCTTTATAGATCCGGTAACCAAAACCCCGGTTGCCATAAGTGCTTCCGGCAATAACTTAAATAAAATTTTAAGGACTAAATCTACCGCTAAAATGGTCTCTTATCCAGACCGTAAAGCAAATGTTTTAATTTCGCTTACCACGGGAACAATTTTACTTGCAAATGCTGCGACCGGAAATTACTACCAGGTAGAACTGCCCGATGGAAGCATAGGTTTTATTCAAAGTAATAGTCTTGAACAGGCAATTGAGCCCCTGAAAAAACTTAAGATAAATTTATTTCAGCAGGAAGTTTATGACAGACCTGATAGTTTGGCGGCGCTTAAAACAACGCTAAAAGAAGGACAGCGTGTAAACCTTTTAGGTGCTTTCGGCAAGTATCAACTCGTTAATGCTGATACAGAAACAGGCTGGATTATAAAATAACAATCAAAGCTGCTGATAAAATAATTCAGCATGATGATCTCGTTATCCCAGGGAACTAAAAAGCAATTGCGTTGATTAAAGTATTAATCGAACTCGGTTTACTAATTCCATACTTTCAGCGCCTCCCGGGCAAAAAAGAACTGCGAACAAATCTCCGTTAAGAAAAATTCATTAAAATGACTAAAAACAAAAGGCCTGCGAAATACAGACCCTGAATTAGTTTTATAGCATTACGATTGCCTGCTTTACAACCAGATAGGCTGCCAGTGCAAATAAAAATATAGCGATAGATTTATTAATGAGCAAACTGCTCAGCGCGAATTTTTCCTGGATGTAAGTGGCAAAATGGGCATAAAGATAAAGCGCGAGTGAAGAACCGACGCCAGAGCCGAGGCTAAAAATCACCAGCGAAAGGTAATCGGTTTCGATCCATTGATGCAGAATTACATAATTTCCAAAAAACAGCCAGAATGGGATCTGGACAGGGTTTAGCACTCCCAAAATCAATCCATAAAGCATACTGCCACTACGCTTATCTTCTTTTTTATTACTGGTTTTCGGTACTTTTTTTCTGTTTTTCCAGGTAATGGTACCCATCACCAGAAACATCACAATCATAAAGCAATCCACTAAAGTGCCAAGGCGCACCTCACTAACAGCCTCATTTGGATTGATATCGCTCATGGCCCACCGGGCGAAGCGCATCATCCCGAAGGTAAAAAACACCTCTACACACGAGAAGGATAAAATGAAATACCAAACCTGACGCATGCCTTTGTTAATAGCAAGCTGCGCAACAGTGAGATTAATATTGCCAGGGGGAATATATCCCATGGCATTGAGAATGATACCGATGAAAAACGTTAAAAAAAGCATCGCCGAAATTATGGATTTAAATTTAAATGCGCAGCCAAATATTTTCCGGTATACGAATTTTCTACTTTAGCCAGTTCCTCTGGTACGCCTTCAAATACTACACTACCACCACCATCTCCTCCTTCAGGACCAATGTCAATAACCCAATCGGCACATTTGATCATATCCATATTGTGTTCGATAACCAAAATGGTATTACCTTGCTCTATAAGGGTATTTAATGCTTTTAACAGTTTTTTAATGTCATGAAAGTGCAAACCGGTAGTCGGCTCATCAAAAATAAATACGGTTTTATTGGCATTATTCCCTTTAATAAGAAACGACGCCAATTTAATCCGCTGCGCTTCACCACCTGATAAAGTGTTTGATGATTGACCCAAATGCACATAACCTAAACCTACATCCACTAATGGATTTAATTTATTCAGGATTTTTTGTTCGTCTTTAAAGAAATCAACCGCCTCATCAATTGTCATATCCAAAATTTCAGAAACATTTTTTTCTTTATAAGTAACATCCAATACCTGTTGTTTAAACCGTTTGCCATTGCAAGCTTCACAAGGCAGGTAAATATCGGCCATAAACTGCATTTCGATCTTCACCTCACCCTCACCCTGGCAAACATCGCAACGGCCACCCTCTACGTTAAAGGAGAAAGCTGCAGGCTTCAGTCCGGCGGCCTTTGCTGCAGGCAAACCAGAGAAAAGCGCACGGATGTCATCCCAGGCTTTAACATAAGTAACCGGGTTAGAACGGCTGGAACGGCCGATCGGATTCTGATCTACCAGTTCTACTGCACTTACCAGGTCATAATTACCAAAAATACCGTCATAAGCACCCGTTTGTTCACCCGCATAGTTTCCGATCGCTTTTTGTAGCGCCGGATATAAAATCTTTTTCACCAAACTGGTTTTACCCGATCCTGAAACGCCACTTACCGCAGTAAAAACCCCTAGCGGAAATTTAACATCTACATTTTTCAGGTTGTTTTCCCTTGCGCCTTTAATCAGGATGTGATCTTTCCACTTGCGGCGTTTCGAAGGAATGGCAATTTTCTCAATTCCAGCCAGGTAACGACCTGTTAAACTATTTTTATCTTTTAAAATCTCTTCATAGTTACCGCTGAAAACCAGGTTACCGCCATGCGTACCCGCCTCCGGACCGATATCGATAATGTAATCAGCGGCACGCATCATTTCTTCTTCGTGTTCTACCACCAAAACCGTATTACCTACATTGCGGAGCGATACCAATACCTCTATCAGTTTATTGGTATCACGTGGATGCAAACCGATACTGGGTTCATCCAGCACATAAACCGAGCCCACCAGGCTACTGCCTAAAGATGTTGCCAGATTAATTCTTTGCGATTCTCCTCCCGATAAAGTGTTCGATAAACGGTTTAAGGTAAGGTATCCCAAACCCACATTGTTTAAATACAGGAAACGGTTGTTGATCTCTGCGAGTAAACGTTTGGCAATTTTAGCGTCGTTTACACTCAATTTTAATTCATTAAAAAAGGCCAGTGCTTTCGATAGCGGCAACAGCACCACATCAATAATCGATTTTTCAGCAATTTTAACGTATGAAGCATCTTTACGCAAACGCGAGCCCTTACAATCAGGGCAGGTGGTTTTACCGCGATAGCGCGATAACATGACACGGTACTGGATTTTATAAGTCTGCTCTTCCAATTCCTTGAAAAAGGCGTCCAAACCGGAAAAATATTTGTTACCCGTCCAAAGTAGCTGCTGTTCTTTTTCAGTAAGTGCACTGTATGGACGGTGGATCGGAAAATCAAATTTGGGTGCAGCTTTAATAAAGTTTTGCAACCAGACGTTCATTTTTTCGCCACGCCACGGGGCAATGGCATTATCATAAACACTTTTACTCTTGTCAGGAATTACCAGATCTTCGTCGATGCCGATAACGTTCCCGTATCCTTCACACCGTTTACAGGCACCATAAGGATTGTTGAAAGAGAAAAAGTTAGGCGTAGGTTCTTCAAATTTTATTCCATCCAGTTCAAAGCGGTCGCTAAAATGTTTCGTTGTTCCCTGTGCCTCTACGTAACAATCGCCTTTACCCTCAAAAAAAGCGGTCTGCGCCGAATCGGCCAGCCTACTTAATGTTTCTTCTTCCTGGTTGGTTACAATACGATCGATCAGGATCTGAACGGTTTTATCATCAGTAAGTTCTTCGTCTTTAAAATCAGCATCATCTAAAATAGATTCTATCTTTTCTATTTTATTGTTAATCAGAACCCGTAAAAATCCTTTCTGTAATAAAATTGCGAGCTCTTCTTTAATTGTACGGTTATTATGCGGATATAGCGGACAAAAAATGGTTACCGTTGTATCTTCAGGCATGGCGTTTACATAATCTACTACCGTACTTACCGAATCCTTCCTCACTTCCTTGCCCGAAACAGGCGAAATGGTTTTTCCTATACGAGAAAAAAGCAATTTCAGGTAATCATAAATTTCAGTTGAGGTACCCACTGTAGAGCGTGGATTGGAAGTAATTACCTTTTGTTCGATAGCAATTGCCGGGGCAATACCCTTAATATAATCAACATCCGGTTTATTCATCCTGCCCATAAACTGGCGGGCGTATGCTGATAAACTTTCTACATATCGGCGTTGCCCTTCTGCATATAAGGTATCAAATGCAAGTGAAGATTTACCCGAACCAGACATGCCCGTTACCACCACAAGTTTATTTTTTGGAATGGCAACATCAATGTTTTTTAGGTTGTGCACCCTTGCACCTTTTATGATAATATTTTTATGCGGATCTTTTTCGGCCTCTTTTTTGCTCATGTATGATAAAGAATATAAATATATAACCCCAGAATGTGGTTAGGGTTTTTAGAAGATACAAAAATAGGGTACTCAGGCGGTTAATTTATTTTTTATCATTTTATTTTTTGTTTTTTGATAAAAAAATAACTTTCTTTGAACATTAACAACCTCAAAACCAAACTAACACATATCAAAAAAACATAGGAGATAAGCTATAGAAATTAAACATCTACAAATTAATTTTTAGCAAACAGTACGGGATTTAGTGTAGGTAAACCTATGAATTTACAATCATATAATGATCAGGACCTGGTAAAGGTATATATTGCCGGGAACGAGAATGGATTGCAGGAACTTCTTAGAAGACATAAAAGTAAAATTTATACCTCTATCTACTTATTGGTAAAAGACCAATATCTGGCTGAGGATATATTTCAGGATGCTTTTATTAAAGTGATCAATACCCTGCGATCAGGAAGATATAACGAGGAAGGTAAATTTTTGCCTTGGGTAATGCGTATTGCGCATAACCTGGTTATCGATTATTTCAGGAGAGAAAAGAGAACACCGATCATCACCAGTGCGGATGGGATGGATGTATTTAATATGCTACACTTTTATGATGAGAGCGCAGAAGATAAAATGCTTCGCGATCAAACCCATAAAGATTTAAAAGCGATGATCCATTTATTGCCAGATGAGCAGAAAGAAGTGCTTTTGATGCGCCATTACGCCGATTTAAGCTTCAAGGAAATAGCAGATCTAACTGATGTCAGCATTAATACAGCCCTGGGCCGTATGCGTTATGCATTGAGTAACCTGCGTAAAATGCTCAAAACAAAAGAGATGACCTACAAAGGGTAGTAAAAATGTTACATATTTTTTTTTAGGGTTTGAAATAAAGCATCTGAACTATCGTTAAGTTTATAAAACTTATCACATTCAGTTGCTTATGACAAAAACCTCTACATCAAAAAACAATGTAAATTTACCTACACCTAACATGTTTCAGCCAATAACTGATATGGAATCTGATGCAGAAATCGACTTATTTTATGATCAAATAAAATGCAAGTTAGATACGCTGGTTAAAGATCCTCAAGACGAAACCATCAATAAGATTTTAGCATACAGCAGGTCGTTATAAAATTTGCAATGTAGAAAGGTTGTTCCACGAGTGGGACAACCTTTTTTTATATTTCAGTAGCCATTGGTTCATCAGTAGTAAAATTGTAAATCGCCAACTGATAATTGATAACTGCTAATTGCTAACTGAACTATAGTTTGAGTCGGTTAACCGCAAATCGCCCCTCCATTCGTCATCCTGAGGGATAATTTATTGTATAAAATCAATATGATTGACAGAAGTATTTAATGGAAATAAGCCTCTGGTAGGATCGTCATGGCGAGGAGGCTTTTCCAGCCGACGAAGCAATCTTTGCGGCAAGCATTACTAGCAGGATAGATTGCTTCGTCGTTCCCCTCCCCGCAATGACGACTTTTTTAGGTATCCTGTCAATGGTAGGAATAATTTATTGTATAAAATCAATATAATTGATAATAGATTTAATGGAAATAAATCTTCCAGGAAGGATCGTCATTGCGAAAAGGCTTTTTCAGCCGACGAAGCAATCTTTGCGGCAAGCATTACTAGCAGGATAGATTGCTTCGTCGTTCCTCTCCTCGCAATGACGACTTTTTTAGGTATTCTGTCAATGATAACTTGTTTCAAGGTGTGGCATCCGGGGTTAATGCAAACTGCTCATTGAAAACTGTAATAATGATTAATTCTAAATAGGTTAACCGTAAACATCCTCCCCCATCCAACAGCATCCGTCTTCCATCCAACATCTTCCATTGCCCACATAAATGGCCCAATTTTTACAATCCCTACCATAAAAAGCCCTACCTTTGCATAGTGTAATTTTAACACTAAGGGCATAATGAACAAGAATTTACTTCCACTCACTTTAGGTGGTTTGGGCATCGGCATTACTGAATTTGTAATGATGGGTCTATTACCTGATATCGCTAAAGACCTAAAAGTAACCATTCCGCAGGCCGGGCATTTAATTTCCGCTTATGCGTTAGGCGTGGTAATCGGCGCCCCCTTATTAATTATGATTGCGGGTAAATATCCACCAAAAAAAATATTGATGGCCTTGATGATCATGTTTACGGTCTTCAATGCCTTTTCCGCATTCGCACCTACTTTCAACATTCTTTTTATCTCCAGGTTACTTTCAGGCTTGCCTCACGGGGCATTTTTCGGTGTAGGATCAGTAGTGGCCAGCAGAATAGCAGAAAAAGGGAAAGCTGCACAGGCCGTATCGCTGATGTTTATGGGCCTAACCATTGCCAATATTGTAGGCGTACCATTAGGCACTTTCATCGGCCATAATTTCTCCTGGCGCATCTCTTTTGCAGTGGTAGTATTTGTAGGTTTGATAACATTATTAAGTTTAAAATTATGGCTACCTGCTTTGGAAGCCACGAAAAACCGCGATTTAAAAGCTGAATTAAGTTTCTTCAAAAAAAGAGAAGCCTGGATCATCATTTTTATGATTTCTATCGGAACAGGCGGACTATTTACCTGGTACAGTTATATTGCGCCGTTAATGACAGATGTTGCAGGCTTTTCATCAAATGCAGTAACCTATATATTAATGCTGGCGGGCTTAGGCATGATGTTCGGCAATTACGTTGGCGGCCGTTTGGCCGATAAATTTTCTCCAGCCAAAGCATCTGCAGCTTTATTGCTCACGATGGTGGCTACCTTAACCATTGTTCATTTTGTATCCGCGAACCAACCTTTGGCGTTAATCATGACTTTTATTACGGGTGCTGTCGCTTTCTCATTGGCTGCCCCTATCCAGATGTTGATGATCCAAAGTGCCAAAGGCTCTGAAATGTTGGCGGCCTCTGCCAGCCAGGCGAGTTTTAACATTGGTAATGCGTTAGGCGCTTTCTTTGGCGGACTGCCACTGGTTTATGGCTTTGATTATACCTCACCGGCTTACGTGGGTGCAGCTATGGCTTTGGTGGGCGCTTTGTTTGCCTTCTGGCTCATTAAAAGCAATCAGGGCGCAACCGAAAAGGCTAAAGTGCCGGCTACTTCTTTTCATTAAAGCAATGATTGAATGAGAGAATGACTGAGTTGGAAAATACAAGTCATTCTCTCATTCAAAACTCAATCATTCAAAACCCACAGCTTCCAACCACCTCATCTTAAAATTGTGTGGACTCATGCTTTCTCCTTAGCTGATCTCTCAGCCTACCTAATGCCAAACCCATTGATATTCCATAAAAAGACTCCACTTTATTCAGATTTGCCGAAAAACCAACAGTAAGTGAAGCGGTTCCATCCAGATAAATACCATACTTGATTTCCATTGGCAAAGCAATCGCTCTCCTTACGATCCTTTCATATACATAATTGCTGAACAGGCATCCGCCCGGCCGGTCACAATCATCGTACAAAAATGCGCCGCGGCTGATCTGATTAGCCATCGCCAGGCCAGTTCCTAACCTCAGATAATGGTAACGGTTTAACGTATAACTTTTCCCTGCCAAAACACTAATGTCAGAAACACGAGGCTCGGGCAATCCGCCAAAGTAAAATATCCTGACCCGCCTAACGCCCGATGTTTTAACCGATATAAAATTATTTCTTTTTTGCAGGAAAATATCTATATCACTGTATAACCGCCCGTTTCCACCGCCACCTAAATTAAAACCCAGACCGAAATAGGTTTTACGTTTTTGGTGCAAGGTATCCCGCTGCGCAACAACTAACCCCGCACTGCAAACGCAAAGCAAAAATAAAATATACTTTTTCATATGATTAAAGCATTTTAGAACTAAATACCACACCTAAACCCACTGTAGCAAAAGTTTTTTGCCTGTTCGCATTACCGTTTACCGACACAGAAACCCCAACACCATCGACAAAACGATAGATATATCTGGCTTCAGCAACAATTCCAGCTGAATTTTTCTGTATAATTTTATCCCGCACCGTATCACCATTAGATTGATCGTACTTTTTAAGGTCAGCAATTACAGCCATACCAGCACCAAACTCGAAACGATGATTGGAATTTAACTTGAACCCTTTACCTAAAACAAGGGCCAATTCCGAAAAACCCGGAACGGTTGTTTTCTCACCATCAACATTTACTTCATAAGTATCCTGCAACACCGAAGACATTTTAAACTTGAGATAAGAACCTGGTTTATGATACCCAATAAAACCCGATAAAAGTGGTTTTTGTAATGTTGCGGCACCGAACTCCAAACCAACACTTAAATTCCGAAAAAAATCACCATAATCTTCTTGTGATTTAGCCACATTGCCAAGCAGAGCTAAACCTAAAACCAGAGAAAGCCTTTTCATACTATTTTGAGTTTACTCTTTTGAAATGATAAGAAATGTCGTAGGAATAGCCGAGCATAAAAAAGAATAAAATAGCTCCGGTATTGTCAATAGCATGATTTAGAATAAGGCCGCCATCTTTAGCTAACCCTATTCGGGTTTTCTCGCTTTCGGAGCCTCCTAAAATATAGGGGATACCTTGTAAGGTAACTGACTTATTTCCTAACAATAACATGCCCCGAGACTGTAGCTTAAATGATAACCTTACAGAATCTTTATTTAAGCCATTTTCCTTAAAAAGAAAGTTAGCCTGATCACCTGAAACCTGAACGACCACATGACAATTGGCAAGTGTATCAAAACTGATCTGGCTTTTACTCACATATTGATGAAACTGGCGATTTCTGGATGAATAAGCCTGCAGACCGGCAGTACTAGTCTTCTGATAAAACGAGTCTGGATATAATTCATAGGTACCTGAAAGCATTGACAAGTTCTTTTCCGTCAATCTGACTTTATAATGCCTGATAGGACCGTCAGAGAACGACGCGCAACCCGAGAGCGAACAGCAGCAGGCGAGCGCTAAAATAGTAGTTGTAATTTTCTGATCAATTCCAAAGGTATGACCGTTTGGGGTTGCGGAGTTTGGGCGTTGCATATCCATTTGATGTAATTAGTTTATGATCAAATCTAAGACACCAAATAACCTTCAAAAAATCTTAAAGATTACATATGGTTAAACAAAACGTCTTTAAAGACAATATTTTAGTTCGAACAGTAATTATCAATTATCTTTTATAAATTACATTAATTAAACAACCCATTTAGTTACTAAAAAGCAGAATATTCCACCTAAAAATTAATCTTAATGAATAATCAGCAAGCATTATTTTTCCGGGCCATAAAATCTTCATTGCCCGATTATCAAAACCTGGCATTAAGTATAGCAGAAGAATTAGGGATCAGCACCAATGAGGCTTATAAAAAAATAAGAGGCGACAGCAACCTTACCTTTCAACAGATCATCAAACTCTCTGACTGTTTCGATGTTCCATTTCTATACAGTCCGAAGAATTCTCTTTCTGTTACTTTTAGCTATTTAAGTGTAAACGAAGATCTGGATATGGTAAACTACCTGCGCAATCTGCTGGAAAACATTAAAGCCATTAAAAAAAGTAAGGAGAAACACATTACCATCACCACGGATGACATCCCCTTGTTTCATTTTTTCAAATACCCCGAACTTACCAGCTTTAAACTCTTCTTTTGGGCAAATAGTGCCAATAACTACGGGAAATCTTTTAGCGCTCCCATTCTATCCGATGAGATTATCGAAATTTCCCAGGAGCTGCACACCGCTTACCTGGAAATACCGAGTACCGAAATATGGTCGAAAGATACCGTAACGGGTACACTTGAGCAAATCAGGTATGCATTCGAAGCAGGCCATCTTACCGACACCGAACTGGCTATAAAGATTGTGGAACAGGTAAGGTATTGCCTTACTGACATGAATATGTATGCCATTAGCAGCAAAAAAACCATTGACCCAAACCATACCTTCAACTGGTACAGTTGCGATGTACTGGGAAGCATTGCTTACCTGGTTGATTTTAAAGACCGTATGACCTGCTACAACAGGTTTAATACTTTTAATTACTTAAAAACAGAAGACCATGCTTATTGCAGGCAAACCAAACAATGGATGCAGGGCCTGATTATGAAATCGGTTTCCTTTAGTGGCCAGGGCGAAAAACACCGCAACAAGTATTTATATCATGCGTTTGCCGAATGCGATAAATTGCTGAAAGAAATAACCAGGCATTAACCTGGCACATTACACCTTAATAATTAAGGGTTAAGCCTGCACCAAAGCCCATATCGCTGTCATAATGAGCAGAAATTCCCATGTATTTAGTGGTAATGAATTTAAGTCCGCCCATAAATTCTTTATCACTATTTACCATAAAACTTGCTCTTAAACGCCTGGAAACAGGTACGTCTTCACGCATTAACTGCAGGCGGACATTACCATCATGATATACTTCTGCCTGTGCAATAACCAACATAGGTAAGGTATAGGCAAGTCCCAAACTAAACATGCTTCTATTGTCCTTTGTATTTTTCTGGCCAAAAATATTACTTTCCTGTTTAGTTACATCCATTTTCCGGTACCGCCAATCGAAACCGACAAAAGGCATTAACCATTGCATCCGATCGATGTACCGGCCAACATGGGTTTCGGTTTCAAAGCCGTGCATTTTAGTATAACCCAGGCGCCACTCGGTCCCGATACGCCAGCGTGTATTGGCCAGCATGGCCATGCCATCATTTCCGTTACTGGCAAAATCATTTTCGGCCATAAAATGGAACATCCTGTCATCAGCAAAAAGCTTTCGCTGTGCCAGCCTGGGATTGGGAATTTCAGGATTTGGAGGCGAGTTTTCATAGCTAAAAATCCTACCCATACCGCTCATCATATGGTACAGAATATGGCAGTGAAAAAACCAGTCACCACTTTCTGAAGCGCGAAACTCAATGGTATCACGCTCCATGGGCATAATATCAAGTACGTTTTTTAAAGGCGCGTAATCGCCCTGTCCATTAATTACCCTGAAATCGTGCCCATGCAGATGCATGGGATGGCGCATCATGCTGTTGTTGTATAGAATGATGCGCAGGTTTTCACCTTTTCTGATCAGGATTTTATCTGCTTCAGAAATCGTTTTGTTATCCAGGGTCCAAACATAACGGTTCATATTGCCCGTTAGCTGAAACTCCATCTGCCGGGTGGGTGCTTCCGGCAGAACCGTTTTTTCGGGTGCACGCAGCATATTGTAATTTAATGTTTTGAGAGGTGCTTTCATCCCACCGCCATCACCCATATCATGGCCTTTATGTGCATCATCGACAGCAGTATCTCCGCCACTGCGATCCAGCTCAGCATACATAACGGCATTCATATCCATTACCTGATTCTGCATTTTCATGCCATCCATCTGCACCATATTACCATCCATGTCCATCATTTCGTTCATCATTTTCATGCCTTCGAAATATTTCAGCCTGGGTAGTTTCTGAGCGCTCACCTGCTGTCCGCTGCCCAGCCACAGGGATGCCGATCCGGTACGGTCTTCAGGCGTAACCAAAAACTCATAGCTTTTATTTTCAGGAATGGTTACAACTACATCATAAGTTTCTGATACGGCAATCATCAGCCGATCTACCTCAACAGGCGTCACATCGTTACCATCACTGGCCACTACTGTTATTTTACCACCGGCATAGGTGAGCCAAAAATAGCTGGAGGCCCCACTGTTAGCAATGCGCAACCTGATCTTATCGCCCGCCTTCAGTTTGTTTGGCACCTGGTACTGATTTTTTCCATTTACTAAAAACGCTTCATAATACACGTCACTCACATCCATAGCAGTCATCCGTTTCAGTTCGTTGGTGAGTTTGGTTTTAAAGTGTCCGCCTTTTATGGCTTCAGCATAACTCTGCGTTGTACCTTTTTTGATCGCAAACCAGTCGTTCGCATTGTGTAACCGCCTGTCCACTTCATAAGGCTTCATATTGGTCCACTCACTTAAAACTACAGGTACGGTGGGCATAACCGGCTCTTTTCTTTTATTTAAAATCATCGCGCCATACATGCCAATCTGCTCCTGCAAACCAGAGTGGCTATGGTACCAATGGGTACCGTTCTGTATGATCGGAAAACGGTAAACATGGGTTTCATTTGGTTTGATGGGCATTTGTGTAAGGTAAGGAACGCCATCATAGCGGTTAGGCAAAAATAGTCCGTGCCAATGTAATGAGGTTGATTCTTTTAGTTTATTGTGCACATATATTTCTGCAGTATCGCCTTCGGTAAAGGTTAGCGTTGGCATGGGTATCTGTCCGTTAACTGCAATTGCGCTTTTAGGTTTCCCGCCAAAAGTTACCGTTGTATCGGCAACGTACAGATCATATCGTACCACTCTGGGCAGCTTGCTGTTGTTTAAAGCTGTAACGGCGCTTGCTTCACGGAGCGTTTTTCCGGGACCGGCTGCTTCTGTCGCACCATGTTGATGTTGGGCAAAAGCAGTGCTATAAAGCAAAATAGCCAGGCAACAAACTAAAATAAACTTCATGTTATCGTGTATTTTTATTTAAGTACTTCGGCTATCTTGCCACAACTCAACATTGTATTACCATAATATGGATTTTTGATCACCTCGTCTTCGCTTAACCAATAGCTTTTTTTCATCGGACAATAAGCATAATAAACAGGTTTATCGTTTAGTTTTACTGCTCTTACCAGGGCATAAAAATCGGCTGATATGGAAGAGAAATCATTTCTTTGGTGTCCAATATCTTCACTCCCGGCGATGTGCCCGGCATCAAATAATATTTTGTCACGCAATACTTTCGAAGCATTGGTTCTTTCGTTTGCCTTTATTGCATTAATGAATTGAGTAGCCTTTGCACCAGCCAAACTTGCATTACTGCTGATTAAAGCCTCTTTAATTTCGTAGTAGGCCTGCAGAGGATTAAGCCCTACTGTTTTTTCTTGTGCTGACAGGTCGCCAGCTACAACCAGTAAAAGGACATGGAGGATCCAGAATTTAATCAAAGTTTTCATTTTGCGCTTAAATTTTAAACAAAACTAGCGGTATGGCCTTTAGTAACTTTACACTTTTAGCGGAAATGTTTACATAATTATAGGGTTAAGGTATGCCAGGCATTGACTATTGAGGAATTAAATGGTTTAACCAATTATAAAAGGATTCGATTGTGCTTACAGGTAGCCGTGGTATATTTTCCGTTTTTTTGGAAACGGACGTTCTTTAATTCTTCGGTGGCAGCAGTCCCGTTATCCGCTTTATCCCGACAGAAAAAGTCGGGATAAAGCGGATAACGGGTTTATTGAACAAGGGTTACGGCAAAAATGGCAAAATCCTTTTAATAATACCCCACTAGTATTCAACCTACAGTCCTCGCTGGCTATAGGCTATTCTACTTAATCCGGGTTTAGCAATAAGGGCCGTACGTACTGAAGACCTTAAAAATGGAATACTAAATTACCTACCCAGCCCCGGTTGAAGCGCTACCCTGGAGCAACGGGGTATCCCGAAATTTTGGAAAAACGTAGAAGGGGAAAACGGGAACAAACCTTAATCTTAACAGCAAATTGCGCTCCCATTTAAAGCCAGTTAATTTCTTTACATGCCCTTCAACCCTTTCAGGCTGAATTTTCTATAAAATTTCTTCTATCCATCTCACATCATCCATTTTACATAATCCATCTTACATCACCCATCTCACATTTAGCACATTGCATTTTCCATCTTTAACCTATATTTGCACATGCTTAAAAAAGAACGCTACAAACTTTTTGTAGAACATTTTTCGGCCAGGCAGCCTGATGCAGAAACCGAGTTACACTATAATAACCCTTATCAGCTTTTGGTAGCAGTAATCCTTTCGGCACAATGTACCGATAAGAGGGTGAATATGGTAACGCCAGCTCTTTTTCAGCGCTTTCCCAATGCCAAGGCTTTAGCTGAGGCTACACCCGATATAGTTTTCGATTACATCAGAAGCATCAGCTACCCCAACAACAAGGCAAAACACCTGGTAGGAATGGCCAACATGCTGCTGAATGAATTTAATGATGTGGTTCCCTCGGAAGTTAACGACCTGCAGAAAATGCCAGGCGTAGGACGCAAAACAGCCAATGTAATTGCATCGGTAATTTACAATGCACCGGCAATGGCAGTTGACACCCATGTTTTCCGCGTGGCCAACCGCCTGGGCTTAACCAATGGCAAAACCCCACTGGCAGTCGAAAAGGACCTGGTCAAAAACCTCCCAGAACACGATATCCATATCGCACACCACTGGCTTATTCTTCACGGACGCTACGTTTGTGTAGCCCGAAACCCGAAATGTGAGGTGTGTGAAATTACCTACATGTGCAGGTATTTTGAACGCTTAACCGCGAAAAACGAAAGAGATAAATTAAAAGCTTAAAAATATTTTAAATTTACTATTGACATTAGCCAAAAAAGCCCTACATTAGCTAAATATTTTAGCATTACAAATATCAAACATTTAGCATATTAGCCGATAATCAATTATATTTACGTAATCAATGAAAAAAGAAATGAGCACTGCAAATCCAGATAAATTAAAAGCCCTTCAGCTTACTTTAGATAAACTAGAGAAATCATACGGTAAAGGTACCATCATGAAACTTGGCGATACTGCTGTTGAACCCATAGACTTTATTTCTACCGGATCAATCAGTTTAGATATTGCTTTAGGCATTGGCGGTATTCCAAAAGGACGTATCATCGAGATTTATGGACCAGAATCTTCCGGTAAAACAACTTTAGCTACACACATCATTGCCGAAGCACAGAAAAAAGGCGGTATCGCTGCTTTTATCGATGCGGAGCATGCTTTCGATCAGTTTTATGCCAAGAAACTAGGCGTAGATACCGATAACCTCTTAATTTCTCAACCCGATAACGGTGAGCAGGCATTGGAAATTGCCGATAATTTAATCCGTTCCGGCGCTATAGATGTAATCGTAATTGACTCTGTTGCAGCTTTGGTTCCTAAAAGTGAAATTGAAGGTGAAATGGGAGACAGTAAAATGGGTTTACATGCCCGTTTGATGAGTCAGGCTTTACGTAAATTAACCGGAACGATTTCCAAAACCGGATGTTGCTGTATCTTTATCAACCAGTTACGTGATAAAATCGGCGTAATGTTTGGTAACCCTGAAACCACAACCGGTGGTAACGCTTTGAAATTTTATGCATCGGTACGTTTAGATATCCGTCGTATTTCACAAATCAAAGACTCTGACGAAGTTTCCGGTAACCGTGTTAAAGTAAAAATTGTTAAAAATAAAGTGGCTCCTCCTTTCCGTATTGCAGAATTTGATGTGATGTTTGGAGAAGGTATTTCCAAAAATGGCGAGATTATCGACTTAGGTGTCGATTTTGGCATCATCAAAAAAGCAGGCTCATGGTTCTCTTATGGAGATACCAAGCTGGGACAAGGCAGAGATGCAGTAAAACAATTATTGAGCGACAATCCTGAACTTGCAGAGGAACTGGAAAATAAGATCAAAACCGAAGTAACGGGCGAGCATCTGGCAGAAAAATAAGCCTGATCAATTTAGTCTGAATATAGAAAAAGCGTCCTGATTTTAAAATCAGGACGCTTTTTTATTCCAACATCTGGTTAATAACTAACTGAAATACCAATATTTACCGAAGTACCTCTTCCTTTCGAATAAAAACCTGGTTGCATAAACCATTGTGCTCTGGCCGGGAAATAATCCTGGTTAAAAATGTTGTCAATACCCAGAGTAAGCTTGGTGTTCTTTTTTACCTGATAAATACCCGCGAAACTGAATAAATGATAAGCTTTAACAGCACCTTCATTACCGTTATACACGCCATTGCTGTTTTTTTCAAACCTGTTACGCGAATTGATACCGGTGTAATTTAAGGCCAAGTCCAATACTTTTAACGGACTATAGGTAACTGAAGCCGTAACTTTTGGCGCGGAAATGCGGCGACCATTGAGGTACATGTCAACGGCATCGTTAAACTTTCCATTCTTGTCAATATCGCGCTTACCTTCAGTATAACTGTAACTTGCAGATAGACCTAACTGATCAAAAAGTTGATAATCGGCCGCCAACTCAAAACCATAAATCTTTTCAGGGTTTCTTGCCGTATTGAAAAGCCCGGTAGCAGGATCATAAACCACTTCGATACCCAGTTTGGATGTACTAATATAACCCGACGCAGAAAATGTTAATCCAGCGACTTTACTTTCAAAACCAGCCTCATAATTATTAACCTTCACCGCATCGGTATTGATCTTATCAATGCTGTTTACTTTGGCATCACGTAAAGCCAATCCAATATCCATCACAGAAAAACCCTGAGAGAAACTTACAAAAGGGCTGAATAAATTAAATTGATTATACCTTAAACCTGCATTAAAGAGATAAGTGCTGTATTTTAAATTTCCCCCTGTTACATCAAAAGATGGGGTGATGGTTGAATTGTTTGCACCAGTGGTTCTTAAGGTACGGTAATCATCAACGGCTATATTTACATTTTCGTAACGCAAACCCGTTTTAAAAACCAGTTTACCTAAAATGTTGAAATCTGCCTGTGCGAAAGGTGCGATGTTGGTCATATCCATTGTAGGCACCCATACCCTACCATCAACCAATGGCTGCGCTGTTTTATCTTTCATGAAATCTGCACCATAGGCCAGATTCATTTTCAAAGAGTTGAGGTTAAGTATTGGTGTTTCGAGAAATAAACGCGCGCCTCTTTTATCGTTTTTGGCCAACGATTGACCATCACCCCCATCAAAACGACCTAAAGAGACATAGAACACATCTTTTCGGGTTTCATAATAAACATCTGCATGCAGGCTGGAATGCAGAAAGGTGCTATCAATCTTATATGATAGATTTAGATTATGGTTGTAATCAACCCCGGTCGGAATCCCAAGTGGTTTTCCCAGTACCCCTGTTGCTTTCTGACCGGTTGCCAGGTTACCGTTTACCAAAGTAAAATTGCTGTTTTGCAAACTGCTGTAGGTATTATAAGAAAGCTGAATACGCTGATTTTTTGCTGGCACATAACCGAATTTGGCAAAAGCATTGTAAGTGTCTGTTTCGCCAAGACTATAGTTTGGCCCCACCACATCACCTTTTGCATCTTTATATTCACCGGTTTGCTCATACATACCGCTAAACACGTAGTCGAATTTACCTAATTTCCCATAAAACATCTGGCTAATTCTACCTCCTTCTGAGTTTTTGATCTTAACCAACGATCCATTTAAATTAAGCTGGGTTTTACCTGCAAACCTGGCCGCTGTATCCGGAACCATGGTGATGTAATTTACCAGACCTCCGGCAGCACCATTACCATAAATGGCAGTGGCTCCTTTTACCACTTCAATACGTTCGAGCACCGATGGATCTATGGATCTTAAATCCACCTCTGCATTTCTTAATGGCGATGATTGGGATACACCATCAATCATCACCAGCATGGGGCGGCCCCTTAAGTTTTGCCCTGCATTATTTCCGGTTTGCGCCGTAGGCGCAAAACCAGGCACCTGATTAGCCAATATTGTGCTTAAATCGGGTACAATAGCCAACTCTTTTTCCAGTTCCTGCTTATTTACAATAGTCACTGAAGCGGTGACATTTTTGATGTTTTCCGGCTTTCTCGAAGTTGAAATCAACACATCCTCTAAAGTATTGGGTACTGGTTCCAGTATAAAATTTATAACGGTATCAGCCTGAACTGAAGAAAATTGCTGTACAAATGTTTTATATCCAACCGCAGTCAACTGGACATTGAATGACATGCCACTTTTAATATACATTGTATAATAACCTTTGCTATCGGCCTGGGTTTTCTGGCCCGGCAACAAAATGGTTGCGTACGGAATTCCGCTACTTTTATCCTTGATGTATCCTTGAATCTTCACATTTTGGCCATACGCCAAAAGAAGTTGACACATCAGGATGGTCATGATCAGTATAATTTTTTTCATCTATCTTTAGTTTTCGCCAAAGATAGAAAATAGACGCTAATAAGAATAGGTCTAAATAAGAATTAGAATATATTAGTTGTTTTGACTGAAAATAGCACTAAAGTCCTTGGTTACATAAACAATAACCAAAAGCGCAGCAATTACCAAGGCACCCAGGATAATTACGCCCCAGCTTCCTTTCAGCTTGTTTTTATCTTTTCTGATTAACCAGTATAGCAGGCCGATTAAAGGTACCGCACAGATAATCCAAAATATTAATGATGCTCCAGTCATATATGTATTTAATTTAATAGTTTTTATTGATTCGAAGTCGGAAGTTAAGGTGTTAATCCATTCAAGGGGCTATAATCCACATCAGTTTTTTGTATGCAATTTTCAGTTCACAGTTGCCGGTCTCCAGTTTTCAATCTATATGCTTTAAGAGCTATAACCCCAAAGCAGGCGTCCTCCTGATCCGATAGCTTCGGATTTATTTCAGGATCTATCCACAGCATTAATCATCATGGCGTCCCCTTACATCAGCCTGCAACCAGCTATCGTTGTAAGATTGATTCCCTGAAAAGAGATAACTAATGAATCAGTCAATAATATGGTTGTTAGACTATTCGTTCTAAACCAATGACCAATGAACTAATGACTAATGAACCAATGACCAATAAACCAATGACCAATGAACCAAATGACCAATAAACCAATGCCCCAGCTTTAAAACTCCATCCGTGCCATTGGAGCAACATCCTGCCCTACAAAATCCTGTTTCAGATATTTGTGGTAACCAGCAATGGCAATCATGCCCGCATTATCCGTACAGTATTGAAAAGCCGGTATGTAAATCTTCCAGCCCAGCTCGTCGGCAGTTTGTTGCAAACCGTTCCGTAAACCAGAGTTTGCCGAAACACCTCCTGCAATAGCTATTTCATTTATTCCGTACTGTTTTGCAGCTTTTTTCAATTTGTTTAGCAAAATCTGCACAATACTATGTTGAACTGATGCACAAATATCAGCTAAATTTTCGGCAATAAAAGCAGGGTTCTCTTGCTCTTGTTTTCTGATGAAATACAAAATGGAGGTTTTGAAACCACTAAAGCTAAAATTCAGATCAGCTATTTGTGGTTCGGCAAACTTAAACGCCAAAGGATTTCCCTGTTGCGCATGCTTATCAATCAATGGACCGCCAGGATAAGGCAAGGCCAGTAGTTTTGCGGTTTTATCAAAAGCCTCGCCTGCGGCATCGTCCAGGGTTTCGCCAATAATTTCCATATCAAAATAATCCTTTACCAGCACAATCTGTGTATGTCCGCCAGAAACGGTTAAACAGATAAAAGGAAAATTTGGCTTGGGATCATCAATAAAATGCGCCAGAATATGCGCATGCATATGATTAACAGAAATTAAAGGTATATTTAAAGCTAATGCAAAAGATTTTGCAAAAGAAACACCCACTAATAACGATCCCAGGAGTCCGGGGCCACGTGTAAAAGCAACGGCATTAATGTCCTGTTTTGTAACCTGAGCATTAATTAAAGCCTGTTGTACAGCAGGCACAATATTTTGCTGATGTACCCTTGAAGCTAATTCAGGGATAACACCACCATAATTTTGATGAATTGTTTGGTTTGCAATAACATTGGCAGTAATTTTGCCGTTGTTACAAACAGCAACGGATGTATCATCGCAAGAGGATTCGATAGCAAGTATAACAGACAAATTATTTAATATTTAAGCTGCAAAATTATTAAAAAACTATTTAAAATACTCCTTTGGGTAATTGCATCAATAATTTTGCTGCTTGCGCTTCTTATTTTCTCACTCCAATTTAAGCCTGTTCAAACCTATTTTGCACAGCGGGCTGCCGCATACCTGTCTAAAGAGCTTAAAACCACAATATCAATCAAGAGTCTTTACATCAAACCATTTAAATCTATTGTACTTAAGGATTTATTGGTTTTGGATTTACAAAAAGACACTTTATTAAGCACGCCACAATTCATGGTCGATATTAATCAGTTATCCATTGATAAAAAGATTATTGATATCAATACCGTCCAAATTAATAATGGTCAGTTTTTCCTAAAGGATTTCAAAGATAAGTCTTCTAATCTCGATTTCATCATCAACTACTTCGATTCTGGTAAACCTAAGGTAAAGAAAAAGAAAAGCAAGCCTTTTGACGTCAACCTGGGCCGTCTTATTTTAAACAAGTTTGCCTTCAGGTACATCAACTATAATGCAAAAGACACCACTCAGGGTAAAAGTGTAAACTTTGATAATGTAAACGTAAAAGAGTTGAGCGGGATTTTTGAAGGGTTGGACACCAAGAAACACTTGTTGAAAACCAATATCAAAAACCTAACACTTAAAGAGCGTAGCGGGTTTTACCTCAAAAATTTAACGGCACAAACCACGGTAGACAGTAATGCCATCGAACTAAAAAACCTGCTGCTTGAAACCAACCAGAGCCGCTTAACCAACTATTACCAAATGCGGTTTAAAAGCTTTAGAGATTTTAACCATTATATCGATAATGTTCGGATGAAAGCCATCTTCAAAGACAGCCACATTACCTCAAGAGACGTTGCGTTTTTTGCGCCCGAAATGAATACCATGAAACTTGATCTGGATGTTGACGGCCAGATTACGGGCTTAGTAAATAACCTTAAAGCCAAAAAATTATCTTTAAGAACCGGAAAGGCCACCCACATTAAGGGCGATTTTATTTTGAAAGGGCTGCCTAAATGGAAAGAAACTTTTATGGACCTGAACATTGAAATGGCAGGAACAAACAAAACCGATCTTGATGAAGTGCTGGCTGGTATCACCAATAGCAAAAAGAAAATTGTTCCGGTAATTGTCAAGAAATTTGGCAACATCAACTTTAACGGAAGTTTTACTGGTTTTCAGAACGACTTTATTGCCTATGGGGAGTTTAAAACTAAACTGGGCCGTGTTGTCTCGGACGTAAACATGAAAATCGATAAAAATGAAGTTCCATCCTATACCGGAAACGTAAAAACATACGATTTTAACATCGGCGACCTGTTAGATGAGAAGAGCCTTGGCCGGATCAGTTCTTCATTATATGTGAAAGGTCGCGGAACGGAACTAAAAGATTTGACTGAAAAAATAAATGGCGATGTAACTTATATAGACTTTAACCGATATCGTTACCGTAATGTAAAGATTGATGGTACCTTCGATAAAAAATATTTTGATGGCAAGCTAAGCATTAACGACCGAAACGTTAAACTGGTATTTGACGGGGGTGTTAACCTGAACCCTAAGCTACCGGTATTTAATTTTAATGCTAGCATTTCCAAAGCACGGTTAAAAGCTTTAAAATTGCTAAAGGATTCTCTGATGGTGGATGCCAAATTTACCACCAATTTTTCAGGTACCAACCTGAACAACATATCAGGCAAATTATTAATCCAGCAGATCAGGCTGCAAAACCCTAAAGGTGTTTATAGCATAGATTCTGTGCAGTTAATGGCCAATGGTAACGGCGCTAACCGTGTGCTCAATATCCGCTCGGACATTTTTGATGCGAGTATTAAAGGTGAATATGACTTAAATTCAATCGCTTCCTATTACAAGGCCATCGCCAAAACTTATGTCCCTTCCTTAAAGGCCGACATCATAAAATACAACAAGCAGATTTTTCAGTTTAACCTTCAGGTTAAAAAGTTTGAACCACTTGCGCAGATCCTGGCGCCGGGCTTAGAATTGGAAGAAGGCGCTACCTTAACGGGAGTTTTCGATTCGCGCAATAATACCGCTACGCTAAATGGTTTCGTGAAGAAACTAAAATACAATGGGATAGTCGTTAACAATATCATCCTCGACGAAAACACCACCACACAACAACTTCAGCTGATTGTAACTTCCGATCGCGTACAGCTTAACGACAGCCTGTTTATCAAAGACGTAAACATTTCCAATATCCTGCGGAATGATAGTTTGGCCTTCAACGTCAAAATGTCTAATACCGAAGAAGATAACCAGCTTGATTTAAACGGATTGGTAGAATTTACCAAAAACCAGGATACCACGGCGAGATTGAGCGTATTGCCATCCATCTTAAAAATCAATAATGAAGAATGGCGGATCCAGGAGAAAGTACGCATTGTGCTCAACAACGGTAAAACTGAGATCAGCAATTTCGATTTAACCAATGGCGAACAGCAGGTAACCATTGATGGATTGATTTCTGAAGACCCTAAAGATTTGATCAGTGTTGGATTTAAAGATTTTAGCTTAAAAACCCTCAACCCGTTTAGTAAAGGCTTTGGTGTAAAATTGGCTGGAAATGTTAATGGTAAAACCGACCTGTATGGGGTATTAAAAACACTTAGGGTAACCGACGATCTAAAAGTTGATTCGTTAAACTTTAATGATATTTATATCGGCACCTTAACAGATACCTCATCTTACAACAACGAAAGCCAAAAACTGAATGTATTTACCCGTATTGTGGCCGACAATTCGGAGAATTTTAAGCTTACCGGAAATCTTGATCTGAAGGAAAAGCAAATAGACCTTGCGGTAAAAATGGACGACAGTAAACTCACCGTACTGGAGCCTTTTGTTAAACAACTGGTATCTAAATTAAAGGGAAATATCTCAGCAGACTTAACAGTGAAAGGTAAGTTAGACAAGCCAGAAATTAACGGAACTTTGTCTTTAAATAAGGGAGAGCTGATGGTAAACTATCTTAAAACCACTTATGTAATTACCGACAAGGTAGAGGTAAATAATAGCGTAATCAAATTACAGAATTTCACGATAAGCGATCTTGAAGGCCACGAGGCTAATGTGAAAGATGGTACTGTAGATTTGAATGACATCAATTATCCTACTTTAAATGTGAAACTGGAAGCCAATAATTTAATGGCGCTTAATACTACGGCTAAAGATAACTCTATTTATTATGGTCGTGCATATGGCACAGGTGTATTTACGTTTACGGGGCCTACCAATAACATGAAAATTGATATTAAGGCAAAAACGGAAAAAGGAACCGTGTTTAACCTGCCTTTAAACAGTTCAGAAACTGTATCGGATAAAGACTTTATCAATTTTGTAAGTCGCGACTCAGCTGTGGTAGTCAAGAAAAAAACCAACTTTGAAGGATTAACCTTAAGCTTTAAATTAACCATTGATCCCAATACCACAGCAAACATCTATACTACCTTAGGTAATTTAAGTGGCAAGGGTAATGCCGAGCTGAGCTTAAACATTAATAGTGTTGGCGATTTTGAAATGTCTGGCGATTACATCATCGAGACCGGAAGTTTTGACTTTACCGCGCAGGAGATCATCAACAAAAAATTCGAAATCAGGCAGGGAGGAACCATCCGCTGGACAGGTAACCCTACTGCAGCGCAGATCAACTTAAAAGCCGTATATGCTTTGAGGGCAAGTTTAAATGATCTTTACAAAGCAGCAAACCGCGATGCCAGCAGCAATGCCAACCAAAGGGTAAATACCGAGGTAGAAATGGGCCTTACCGGTTTATTGTTAAAGCCTGATATTAAACTTGATATCAATTTCCCTTCACAGCCTTCAATTAAAGAAGAACTGCAAACCTATTTCAGCGATCAGAACAACCTGAACCTGCAGGCATTCAGTTTAATTATCAGGAGAAGTTTTGCCCCCGGAAACGGCGGACAGTCGATTGGAAACCAGTTGAGTTCAACAGCTACGAGTACCGCCACCGAACTGGTATTTAACCAGTTTAATAACGTACTTTCTTCCTTAAACCTAAACTTTGTTGATTTAAACGTACGTTCGTTAAGCGAAGCCAACGCCTCGTTCAAGTTCTTTAATGATCGCCTAATTATTAATGCCGGTATCGTAGACCGGAACAGCGTGAACGATTTTACCGTTATCGATTTTTCTAAAGATAATGTTGGCCGAGAGGTGGAGGCGCTTTTCCTGATCAAAAAAGATGGAAGTCTGACTGCCAAAGCGGCAAATAAACCACCCACTCAACAGAGTATATTCTTAAACAGTGGAATCAGCCCGACGGCAAACGTAACCTCTTTTGGTTTGGTGTATACCCAGCAATTCGATACGTTTAAGGAGTTCATCCAGAAAATTTCTGGTGCTTACCGCCGAAACCTGAAAAGAAAACAAAGCCCGGTTAAAACAAATAAATCACTTAATAAAGACATTATCATTAATCAAAGTAAGGGAAACCAGCGAAGGTAAAGTGAGTTGCGTTAGTTCATTGGTTTATTTTATCACCTGAGTTCGATTAATAATATAGCTTTAAATTGCCTCATATAAAATATTTTCAGTTCTTAATCGTCACCCTGATCCCATAGCCATCGGATTTATTTCAGGGTCTTTCATGCTACAAGATGCTAAATAAATTCAGCCTGAAGAATATCTATAAATCAGGCGCTTTTAAAACACCATTTCAACAAATAACTATTCGTCAACCCGCTACAGGCCTATCGTGTGTACACATCTCTGTTTGCCTTTATTTGTTCTTTAGCACTTAGTTCTAGGGCGATCGTCATGCTGAATTTATTTCAGCATCTTTCGTACTATTAATCCCGTTGATTAAGAAAAATTATTTTTCTACAAAAGTATTTTTTTTCCGCTCTATGCCGCGGGGGCATGGTACTTTGGAGCGCCAAAGTACCCAAAGCGCTTTGTCAATCCAGCTAGGAGCCTTTCACACAACCACACTCACATCAAAAAAACAGCGGCACTTCGTTTTGTGTTCAATTCTCTTTAGCAATTAAATTAGTATTATAAACACAAAACCACTGCGTTTAAGGTTTGGTAATGCTATTTTTTCTTTCCTGCAACTGTTTTTTTGATAGCTCCGGCTCTTGGGATTGACGGCGTTCTTCGGTAAAACCTGTAATCTATTAAAGCAAGCTAACAAAGCGTATAAAAAAGAAACTAAAAGATATGTCCACACGATAGGCCACAGGCGGGAATCCTGATGCCTGTTGTTTGCTCTCGTTCTTAATTAGACACCAGAACAACGCCAACATAGATCCTGAAACAAGTTCAGAGGACGAATCTTGTGAAAAATAAACCCTAAAACAAAACCGGTTTAGAAAGACTTATTGCAAAGAAAACAAATACGCAAAAAAAACCAACAATCGAAAACCGGTCTTCAATTGTTGGTTTTTAACTATTTTTAATTATCTCGTTAGGCTAAACGCAGGAATCTCCAAACTCCAAACACCCAACTCCAAACTTCAAACTTAAGCCTATCCTTTCATAATGGAATGGCCCATTTTATCTCTTTTGGTGGTTAGATAACGTTCGTTGTGTACATTACTTGCAATTTCAATAGGGATATTTTCCACTACTTCTAAACCGTAACCAATTAAACCTGCTCTTTTGGTCGGGTTATTGGTCATTAAACGCATTTTAGTTACCCCTTCTGATCGCAGGATCTGCGCACCTACACCGTAATCACGTTCATCCCCTTTAAAACCCAGTTTAATATTGGCTTCAACAGTATCAAATCCGGCATCCTGTAAGTTATAAGAACGTAACTTATTAATCAGCCCGATACCTCTTCCTTCCTGATTCATATACACTACAATACCTTTACCTTCTTTTTCGATCATTTCTAAAGCTTTATGCAACTGCGGTCCGCAATCGCAACGGCAGGATCCAAAAATATCACCCGTTACACAAGAGCTGTGTACGCGTGCCAAAATAGGTTCGTTTACATCCCATTCGCCTTTAGAAATGGCCAGATGCGTAGCGTTATTGTCCAGCTGGGTATAAGCCGTCATCCTAAAATCGCCCCAGGCGGTAGGCAAATCAATGCTCACCTCCTGTTTAATCAAACTGTCTATCTTTAAACGATAGGCAATTAAATCCTCAATAGATATGATTTTGAGCTGATGCTGCTCGGCAATTTTAAATAAATCAGGAAGTCTGGCCATTTCGCCATCTTCTTTTAAAATTTCTACCAATAAACCTGCAGGTTTCATTCCGGCCAAACGTGCCAGATCTACAGCGGCTTCTGTATGGCCCGCGCGGCGGATTACTCCCCCATCTTTGGCTATTAAAGGAAAGATATGGCCTGGCCTGCCCAATTCTTCAGGATCGGTTTTAGGATTAACCAAAGCCAACATGGTTTTAGAGCGGTCGCTTGCCGAAATCCCTGTAGTACAGCCATGACCAACCAGATCAACCGAAACGGTAAAATTGGTTTCGTAAGCAGCCGTATTCTTACCCACCATCAGGCTAAGGTTTAACTCTTTACAACGCTCTTCTGTCAATGGAGCGCAGATTAAACCACGGCCGTAAGTGGCCATAAAATTAATGATCTCAGGTGTTGCATTTTCAGCTGCCGTTAAAAAATCACCTTCGTTCTCTCTGTTCTCATCATCTACAACAATAATTACTTTACCAGCTTTTATATCTGCGATGGCTTCTTCTATTGTGTTTAATTTTGTTTGCATTTTATAAGCATTATGGGGAAATGGTGTATAAAGCGCATTAAAAACGGTTTTATACTACAAACAATAACCCGTACAAATGTACAACCTTATTGAGCAATATTTTGATTAAAATATCATCTGTAAGTAAAGGAAAAACGGCCTATTTTTCTCTCTTTTTGAAAAACCTAAGAAAGAGCTGTTTGTAATAATCCACATCGAACAAGGCCGAATCTACTGTAGCCTTATAGGTTAGAAAAGCAGCTAGCGGCGACAGCACAATCACGGCAATCCACATCCCGAATATCGGGTTTAAATTGCCCTCCCGAGCTGATTTTTCGGCCACAGTGGTGATAATATGGTAGACCAGGAAGAAACAGATCGCCACCACCACCGGCAAACCCATACCGCCTTTTCTGATGATGGCCCCCAATGGTGCACCAATAAAAAACAGCAGGATGCAGGATGCTGCCAACGTAAATTTACGCTGGTATTCTACTGTGGTAAAAATGATCTCGCCGGTTAAATCTGTTTGGCGCGGTCCCCAGTTGGGTACACGCTGCATAATATTGGCAACTGTATTGTTTGCATTTTCAAGGGCCATTTTCCGCGATCCGTTCGGAATACTCTTTAGTATGACGTCATCAATCACTTTAGGAACGGCTTTAACCCTGGTATAACCCTTAGTTACGTTAAACTGCTTAAAATTACTGGTAAGGTCAGCCACGGTACGCATTTTCATTGTATCCAATTGTTTGGTCAGCGAATCGCGCTTTTTCACAATCCCTTTCAGGTTTAACATGGGTGTACTGTTTCCGAAAGCGTTGGGATCGGTGGTACTGCCGTCAAAAGACGACATATCAAAACGGGGCGAAGTTTCTTTAAAACGGTTTCGGGTAAAAATCTGCCTTGGGTTGTACATGCCGTTTTTCGCAGCCTGCTCTTCGTATTGTACACCGTTTTTGAGGTTAAGCACCAAAAACTTACCATCGGCAGTTTTATTCATTTTGCCCTCTCTGGCCAGAATTACTTTCGGAATACCATTATTTTCGCGGTGGTCGTAAATCATGATATTGTGCAGCGTACCGTCTTCCTCTTTAGAGTCCACGCGGATGGCATACCCTGGAATTTCATTATTGAAAACGCCTGGTTTAATTAAAAAAGAAAGCTTTTTGTTTCTGATATCATACAAAAGCGAACCAAATTTAAGATTGGCTTTGGGCAGCATATAGTTGGCAAAAAAGAAAGAGGCTACGGTAAGCATCAAAATAACCACCAACAGGGGGCGCATGGCTTTTTGCAGAGAAATACCTGCAGATTTGATGGCCACCAGCTCATAATTTTCGCCCAATGTGCCAAAAGTCATGATGGAAGAAAGCAACACGGAAAGTGGAAGGGCCATGGATACGTTGGCGGCTGAGGCATAATACATCAACTCCAGAATGGTGTACCATTCGAAACCTTTTCCAATTAAATCATCAATCCATTTAAACAGAAAAAACATTAACAGAATAAACATCATAACAAAAAATGTTGCTATGAATGGCTTCACAAATGCTTTTATTAACAGAAGATGTATTTTTTTCACCTTACAAAGGTAAACAATACGAAGATAATATTAAGCACCCAAAACGCTAATCAAATAATCGATCTGGTTATCCCAGATTAATTTTTTCTCTGCTAAAAGCTCATCGGTGGTAAAATCGGTAATCGAGAGGGCAACATCGTTGGTTAATTCGTCCTGCACAATTTCCATCTCAAAATAACATTGAGGTTCATCGTCCAGCCACTTAAATTTAACCAGTTTATTTTCCTTCACGGCAACCAGCTTTGCTTTTTGCTGTTCATCATCCCAGGTGAAAGTATATACCTGATCGCGAAAATTCACATCATCCGCAAACCATTGCGACAAGCCGTTCGGCTCACTTATAAAGCTATACAATATTCTTGGTGACGATCTAACTTCGTACTCTAGTGTAAATTTTTTCTTTTCTGCCATTTTAGTACACTACCAGGATAATTTCCGGACAATTTTTTAATATTCTTTTGCTAAAGAAAGGTAATTTATTCTATATCTGCAACAATATAATTTTTATTGGTTTCAGGTGGTGCATTGGTTCATTTGCCATTGGTTGAATGGTCATTAGTTCATTGGTTTATTGGGGATTGGTCATTAGTTCATTGGTCATTGGTTCATTGGTCATTGATCATTTGGTTTATTGGTCATTGGTTGCTTGGTTATTGACATTCGTTGGTGTGTGACCAATTGCAATGCAAAAAGAACATCAATAGCCCGCATTATCCGCTGGTACATAAAACTTTTGCCATATCAAAGATGTATTTTTCGATTGCATTTGTATGTGCCTTGTATTGCTTACATGGTTAAGAAATGCGGGGATTGCCGTAAGCTGTTAAGGAATCGAAGAAAAGTTATGAGACGGTAATTATTTAAACGGGTTATTTGGCTTTTGTGGACAAAACTTATTCCAGACTCACAATAACTGAAACCATTTATAACATTTAGATACACCATTCTTAAGCACGAGAAATTTTTAAGCTGACAGCTATAAACATATACGCAACACAGTATTGTATTGTAAAAACCAGCTTCCTATCAGCGCCAAAGTGAACATTAAAATACTCAAAAAGCAATCAATTTTATTGACTACCAATATCTTAAAGTATTTTTTACATTTATTTTTAATTGAATGTATATTTATCCTATATTTGCAACTCTTAAAAATAACCACATCAATATTTACATTTATCGGTAAATATGAAGCCCGGCGGGGTAGCTCAGATGGTTAGAGCGCAGGATTCATAACCCTGAGGTCGGCAGTTCGATCCTGCTCCCCGCTACTGATTAAAAGCTCATCGAAAGATGGGCTTTTTTTGTTTAGATCTATTTATAATTAATTGGCTTTAACCTTCGCGAGACGCTAAGAGTAGATGGGCCAAAATATTCGTCACATGGCAAAAAGTGATTCAAGGATTACTGATTAATCTGAATATCTAAACATCCGAAGCATTGGTCACAAAGTCAAATTTATAATAGCACCTTCTCCGACATGATATATCGTAAAAAGCGTTCAAGATCAACGCTTATTAAAGCTGAGCATTAAACTGAAATTAAATCATTAAGGCTCAATCAATTCGAACAAGACTAAGGACAGAAGCTTGACAACCCAATTGAGCAGGAGATGGAATATATTGGCTATAAATTTATTAAAATGCTATAAGTGATCCTTATTTAGCAGCTTATACAGTTGTGAATATAAGGTTTCTGGTTCAATCGGCTTCTGGATATAGGCATCTATCCCAACATGGTCTCCAGCTATCCTGTCTTCATCCCTGATAAATGCAGAGAATGCCATAATAGGGATGTACCTATTGTGTTCAGATAATTCATTTCTGATTTTTCGTGTAGTCTCTACACCGTTCATCACGGGCATATTGATATCCATTAGTATCACATCATACTGTCTTGATTTAGCTTTAATATAAGCATCCAGTCCATTTTCGGCCTCATCAACCTGAATATTCCATTCTGATAATATTTGTTTAGTCACGAACCGGTTAATTTCGTCATCATCAGCAAGCAACAAGGAAATATTGCCGAAAGATTTTAAAAACCGCTCTTTACTTTCAGCTAATTTAACTACTTCAACTTTGTTATTCACTTTGTACCAGTTCGTAAAGGTAAAAGTTGTACCCACTCCAACGCTGCTTTCCACATTCAGGGTGCCTCCTTTAAGTTCAACCAGTTTTTTAACAATTGGCAAGCCTAAACCAGTAGAGCCGAATTTATCAGCCATGGGGCATTCCAGCCGCTCATACCGGTTAAAGATCTGACCAATTAATTCATTAGGAATACCGATTCCGGTATCAGAAACAGAAAAGTTCAATAATATCTGCGATTCTCTGACTTCGGAGATGGTAACCTTCACATTTACACCACCGTATTCAGTAAATTTAATCGCGTTATTGACCAGGTTAATTAAAATCTGATTGAGCCTTAAGGTATCTGCCATCACAACTTCTGGTATGTTTTTATCAACAGAACATGATAAAACAAGATTTTTGCTTTCTGCCAGGGGCCGGGTCAGCTCACATATATCATTAACCAGTCTGCTCAAATCGGTTTCCACTTTATTCAGTTTCACTTTCCCGGCATCAATTTTTGATATATCCAGAATGTCGTTCACTAACTGAAGCAGAAGCTTAGAGGAATAAGTCAACATTCCCAAAAGTTTAGCTTGGTCAGCGTCTAACCTGGTGGTTTCCAAAATGTGTATCAGCCCCAAAATAGCGTTTAATGGTGTCCGTATTTCATGGCTCATATTGGCCAGGAAGTTTTCTTTTGCCAGTTTACTCTTTTCTGCAATAGAAACCATCTCCAACAGTTCTTTCTTATACTGTTCCAGCTGATGATTTTTATTATTGATTTCCCGCTGTTGAAGGATTAGCTTGGTAATGGAATCTACTTTTGCCACGGTGACATGTAAATCAAGAGGCTTAAAGAGATAATCAACAGCCCCAAGCGTTAAACCCTTCACCACATCGTTGGTATCCATGGAGTAGCCTGTAATCAAAATCACCATTATCCCGCGTGTTAATGGGTTATTCTTTATAGACTCGAGTAGTTCATACCCCGATAGTTCTGGCATATTCACATCTATCAATGCAATATCAATAGAATGATCGATACACATTTGCAAACCTTGTTTTGGAGATGTAGTAACGTAGCATACAATATCGTCTCGTTTTAGCGCAGTTGCCAAGATCTTAACATTATTAAAATGGTCGTCTACTATCAGGATATTTATCATTCGAAAGCATATTAAGCTTTTTAAACAATCTTTTTGTTACATTGTTTCAGATAAGTTACACATCTCACTATAACAGATTCATCATACATCGTATATATTTAATTCAAAAATATAAATAGTACAGAATGAGAATTTTTAACCCTAAGATCAGCTTCGGATATGTGTGATTCAAACAATGTCGATAAACCATTAAACCTTTCCTATCTTGAAAAAATTTCAGGAACCAATACGAAGTTTATCATTACCACAATTGATCTTTTCAATTCGCATATACCAAAGCTAATGGAGGAAATAGAGGATGCAATTGCATTACAAAACTGGGATAAAATTGCGTTTCTCGTACATAAAATGAAGACTTCATTTGGCTACCTGGGTAGAGAAGATATTATTGAAGACCTTTTAGAAATAGAACAATTTGCGCTTACTAAGGCAGGTGTGGGAAATATAGTATTCTGCTTTGGACACGTAAAAGCATCCATTAATAAACTGAGCGCACAATTGATTCATTACAAGAACCAACTCGCAAATTAATGCTTAAGCAGGACAATGACTAAGTTGGCAAGTAATTAAGAAGCTTATATAGCGTATATCATTTGTACTGTAAACACAGGAAATATAAGTTGACGTCCCGCCATTTTGATCTATGTTGGAAAATGTATTTGCAGTTTCTTATATCATTAGCGGTCATCTGTAAATTTAATTTCCATTATCTTTTGCTCAAACTGTTCCGGAGCAACCAAAGCTTTTGCTTTCATACGGGCCTTATAGGTATAAACGGTATTTACGGTATAATCCAATATACGGGCAATGGTTTCCGTATCGCTAACTCCTAAGCGGATCAATGCAAAAATACGAAGTGAGGCAGTGAGCATTTCACCCTCTTTTAGCTCAATCTGCTCATCAGGCCTTAAAAGTGCATTAAACGAGGAAACAAAGTTGGGGAAAAGGGTTAAAAAAACCCTATCCAGGGTATTAAACAATTGATATTTCTCTTTCTGTATATGAACATTTCCCAGCACCTGGGTTGCATCCTGATATTTCCCTAATTTAATATTGTGCTGAGCTTTGCGTTTAACCTTATCAAGCGTTTCGATATAAGATGAGCAGGTTTTAAAAAACAGGCCGATGAGTTCTTCCTTGATCCGGGACGATTCCCAGAGTTTGCTGTTCACGTCTTCAAGTTCTGTATTCTTTTCCGTAATGATCAGATCGTTTTTTTTAATATGAATCACCTGTTTGCGGAAAAGTACCAACTGGAACAGCAAAACCACCGCCACCAACACGAAAATCACAATTCCAATCCATAGCATTTCCTTCTCATGCTGCTTTTCTTCTATCAGTCGGCTTGCGATTAAGGGCAATACCGATTCGATTTGTGCCGCCCTGTTTCTGGTTCCATAAAAAGCAGCATTACCGAGTGCCTCCTGCATACAGATATAAGCATCATCGTTCCGGTTCATTTTAAAAAGCTCCTGTCCCAGTAAAAATATGGCGAAAGTTTCTTTAGTAGCCGACCGGATATCGTTGATTGCCGCAAGGGTAAGCAACATCAGCTTATCATCACCTGTGTAGGCATGGCTAATTCTGGTAGCGACTATGGCAATCTGATGCTCTGATAAACCGTGAGTCAGTAGATATCGGTAATAAAACGCTGCGTCTGGTTTTTTATCCTGCTCAGCCGGGGGCAGAAAAGCAAGGCTAATGGTTTTTTCAAGTTCACCAGGATTGATCAAAGTCCCCGCCTTTTTGAATGCTGCCTGGGCGGCTTTGCGATAGCCCACAGCATAATATGCGTCATTGTCGTAAGCGCCGATTTCATCGAAAAGCATACCACGTAAATTAAGGTAATCGTAACGTAACCTGCCCGGGAGGCCAGCCGTGTCGATCTCTGCAATTGTTTCAAAAGCCTCCTTGTAAAAGCCCGACTTCACCAAAACCGTAGCCAGGCCCATCTGGCTTTGAATGAGGTAGTGCTTACCGCTTAACTTTTTTGAGAGGGCAATCAATTTATTACCGTTGGTAATTGCAGAATCAAAACGAAAAGAACTGTACTCATTGAACAATCCTGACAACAATTTGTAACGATCAAGATAATCCTCAGCAGGAACAGTTGCGAGCTGCGTACGCAACCTTTCAATCTTTTGTTCTTTCTGCCGGATATAATTGTTTTCTGCTGAGAGTTCTCTTCTCAGTAATTTCCATAAACTGTCCACTTTCGATGTTTGTGCACTAACTGCCAGAACATGGACCAGCAATATGATTATTACAAAAATTTTCTTTATCATGAATATTTCGGATGGCCGCCAGCCTGTTACATAAACATACAGCAAATTCTGATCTATGCCGATATGGCATTACAATATTAGGGTTTAAAATTAAAATGACAGCATTCTGTTACCTGAAACGGGCTGAAATAGTTTTGATTTTCAAGCGACGACACAAACACAAAAAACTGTTATACAGGTATTTAAAAATTATACAATCTTGATTTGAGGTAGATCAGCCTCTGGATCTGAATGATACCGTTTTTTGATCGCTACTTTTGGTCAACCAAATAACCAACCATTCCAAACTTTATGAGGAACAAATTTCTTATTTTGATGACTGCGGGACTTCCCCTATTATCCACAGCCTGTCAGAAAAGTTCTCAGGGAGATACGACGATCAACACCGAACAAGGTGCCCTTGTAAAATACTTCCAGAACCCATTGGTAAATGGCGATCATGCCGATCCTTTTGTTGCCCAGAAAGATGGAAACTATTATTTTCTGTCTACCAAAGGTAACCGTGTGGCCATAGCCAAAACGAAAGCGATGTCGCAACTGGCCAATGCCATTGAAACAACGGTTTGGACACCGACTGAAAATACCGATCACTCAGCTGACCTTTGGGCCCCGGAACTGCATTTCTTAGCGGGAAAATGGTATATCTATGTTGCCGCGGCACAAAAGGGGGTAGATGACAGTAACCGCATGTTTGTATTGGAAAATGAAAACGCAGACCCAACCCAGGGAATGTGGAACTTTAAAGGCAAAATCGCCGATTCAGGAAATGATCAATGGGCGATAGATGGTTCTGTTGCTACCATAGGCAATAAAAACTATTTCGTGTGGTCAGGCTGGGAAAATCCTACCGAAAAATATAAACAATATATTTACCTCGCCCCCATGTCGAACCCCTGGACGATCAGCGGGCCACGAATCAAGATATCATCACCAACAAATGACTGGGAAAAATGGGAGCCCACTTTTCTTGGCGCAGGTGTAAACGAAGGGCCGATTATGCTGCAACGCGATGCCAGCAGCCCCGTATTTATCATCTTCTCTGCCAGCCGTTACAGTAGTGATAATTACTGTTTAGCACAGATTCAGTTGAAGACCGGCAGCGACCCTGCAATAGCAGAAAACTGGATCAACAAAAAACAGGTATTTGTGAAGAGCGATAAAAATTCAGTTTATGGCCCCGGACACAACGGTTTTTTTACCAGTAGCTTCACCGACCAGAACGGTATGGTGAAATCTGAAAATTGGTTTATCTACCACGCCCGCAGCACACCAAATAACCCGGGTCAGGCCAGAACCACAAGAATGCAACAGCTTAGCTGGAAAGCAGATGGATCACCCGATTTTGGAACCGCCATTAGTACCGGGATTAACCTTCCCTGCCCTATTAACGAACAATAAGCAAATTAACTAGCAATTAGCACTGTGCCATTAAACATGGCAAGATGGCCTGCCTATAACTTTTTTTTATTAACCCGCTATTTAGATAAACGATTTATAAACCCCAAAAATGCTTCTACTGTACAGGAGTATGATCGCATTAACTATGCTAATTCAGATCATTTAATTAAGCAAATCCTTTTAAACCAGTTATGAGAAAACTTTTACATTACAACAAAGCAGGAACTGCTGCCAGGACCATTAGTCTTGCTAAGCTGTTTATTATTTTCATTTTATTCCTTTGTTCCTCAGCCTACGCAAATGCCAGGTCTGATAGCGAAAAAAAAAACGATCCCGCGATGTTTTCAGCAAACACCATGTTGAAAGATATTGAGGTCCGCGGAAGTGTAACCGACACCAGCGGAGTTGGTTTGCCCGGTGTAGTGGTCAGCGTAAAAGGCCGCAACGGTTATGGTGTAGTAACCGACGTTAATGGCGGCTACATGATCAAAGTTCCGGAAGATGCAACACTGGTATTCAGTATGGTGGGTTTTATAAGGCAGGAGGTGGCAGTTGGATCGAGGGAATTTATCGCAGTCAGGCTACGTCAGAACCAGGCCATGTTAGAAGACGTGGTAGTAGTGGGCTATGGTACACAACAGAAGAACAATGTTACCGGCGCCCTTACTTCGGTTACCTCAAAGGAACTATTACGGACGCCAACCGCCAGTTTAACCAACAGTCTTGCAGGGCGTTTACCGGGACTGTTAACTATACAAAGCAGCGGCGAACCCGGAGCCGATGGGTCAGCACTTTACATCCGTGGATTTGGCACTTATCAGGGCAAAAGCCCGTTGGTACTGGTTGATGGTATAGAGAACAGCATTGACGGTATTGATGCCAATGATGTAGAAACCGTGAGCGTTTTGAAAGATGCAGCGGCTACGGCTGTTTATGGGATGAAAGGCGCTAATGGCGTTGTGCTGGTAACTACAAAAAGAGGGAAGACGGGTAAACCGCTAATTTCACTCACCGCACAGACTTCACAACAGCGCCCTTTCAATATGCCAGAATACCTTGATTCATTCGATGCGCTCAGCTTATTCAGGGAAGCACTGAATAATGACGGGCTGAATGCCAACCTTTACACGGATGCATACCTCAATAAATTCCGCGACCGCAGTAATCCTACTTATCAGTACCTCTATCCAAATGTTAACTGGACAGAAGAATTGATTAAACCTTCATCAATGATGAGCCAGGCCAATCTAAATGTGAACGGCGGCTCCTCAACAGCCAGGTATTTTGTATCGATGGCCTACCTGAAACAGGATGGGTTATACAAATATGACGACTTGAATGCTTACAATATCAATGCGGTGATGAACAAGTATAACTTCAGGAGCAATATTGATATTGATCTCTTGCCTACACTGAAGCTTGAGCTGAATCTTTCAGACATTGTTCGCGATAGAAACTATCCAACTGAAACCGCAGGCGCATTCTGGTCTGAGATACGCAATACACCTGCATATATCTATCCTTTAAAAAACCCTAATGGTTCAGTATCCGGACAAAAAGACTCTCCGGCCAATCCATACGGCCGTTTAACGCAATTCGGATACGGGCGTTTTTTCGAAAATACATTAAGCTCCATTATCGGCTTTACATTAAAACTGCCTTTTGTTACTGAAGGATTGAGCTTCAGAACACGGTTCGCTTACGATGCTCAGAACTTTAGGAACATTACCCGCCAACGGAATTATTCTACCTATCGTTTTATCACAAACGAAAATGAAACGGACCTGGGCAAAGGACGTTACGAAGAACTGACCACTGGCGATGGTTTGCTCGGCTTTAATATTGCTGCCAATGGCAGCCGCAAATCGACCTTTGAAAGTTATCTGAACTACGACAGGACGTTTGCCCAAAAACATGTTGTTTCGGGTATGCTGCGTTATAACCAGTCACAGAGTTTTCTGGCCACCGCCACTGCTGATGGCGCTATTGCCGCGCTGCCCTACAAACAGCTGGGCCTGGTTGGCAGGATCAATTATTCATTTGACAGGCGTTATGTACTGGAATTCGATGCCGGTTATAACGGTTCTGAGAACTTTATGAAGGGACGGCGTATGGGCTTTTTCCCTGCGGCATCTGCTGGTTGGATCCTGTCTAATGAAAACTTTCTGAAAGATTCTAAACTGGTGAGCCTGTTGAAATTAAGAGGTTCTTATGGTATTGTTGGCGTAGATAACAGTGTTGGCCGTTTTGCCTATTTAAGCACCTGGCAAACCGGAAACGGAAGCGGCTACCGATTTGGCCTGGCAGCCGATGGAGATGGTTATTCAGGTTCCCAGGAAAGTGCTACTGGAAATTCATTCTTAACCTGGGAACAGTCAAAGAAAACCAATATTGGCTTGGATTTCGAACTATTTAAAGGGCAGATCGCTTTTACAGGTGACGTTTTTACCGAAAGGCGCTCGCAGATCCTGACCACAGCAGCCATCATTCCAAATGTAACAGGTGTTCAAAATCTACCGGCCATAAATGCAGGTATTGTAGATAACAAGGGGTTTGAAGGAGAACTTACCTTCCGCAAACGTTTTGGTAATCATAACCTGATGCTCCGGGGTTCTTATTCGTATGCCACGAACCGCATACAATATGCTGCTGAACCAGTGTATGCATTGCCTTACCGCGGATTGAAAGGCACACAAATTAATGAAGCTTATGGCTTAACTGCAATTGGCCTGTTTAAGGATGCGGCAGATATTGCTGCAAGCCCGACTCAGCAATTCGGTGCCGTGCGTCCTGGTGATATCAAATATCTTGACCGTAACGGCGATGGTGTGATTAACAGTCAGGATGAAGGTTACCTTGGTCAGGTAACCACCCCTAAATCGATTCTGGGTTTAACCCTATCCTATACTTACAAAAACTTTGACCTTAATGTTCTTTTTCAGGGTTCGGGCGGGGGAAAAGTTTGGCTAACTGGTACTTCTGCATGGGCTTTCTCAAATAACAGCTCAGTATTGGCAGATTATATGGATAACCGCTGGACAACGCAGAATTCTGATCCAAATGCCAAATGGCCAAGATTATCATCATCTAATAATGTAAACAACAATCAGAATTCAACATTTTGGCTAAGATCATCCAACTATGTGCGGCTTAAAAATGTGGAGGTGGGTTACACGCTTCCTAAAAACTGGGTTAAAAAAATCGGTCTGACCAATATCAGGGCTTTTGCCACCGGATCAAATATTTTTACCTGGTCTGAGATGAAGATTTTCGATCCGGAGCGCACCAATGGCTTTGGAGACTACCCTCAAATGCGTGTAATCAACTTAGGAATAAATGCTTCAATGTAACCCCATGAAAAATATAACCAAGCTGCTGTTGGCAGCACTATTGATCGGTAGCACATCCTGTAAAAAATATCTGGATGTTGTTCCTGCAGAATATTCAAGTGAGAATGATGTTTATAACAACATCAACCTGACAGAGCAGGCCCTGGCGCGCCTGTACAATGCCCTTCCCAATGAGTTAACCTCTCCTCTAACGGCTGCAACTGACGAAACTTACCATCATTGGTTCGACAATGGAGAGGCGGTAGATGCTTACAAATATAATCTTGGCGCCTGGAGTACCAATGATAATCCATACGGTAACTGGTCGGGAAAATATCAGGATATCCGCAGGGCGAACATATTTATCAAGCGCATAGATGCTGTTCCGGTACCGCTCGACCGGGAAAGTTATTATGCGATCTGGAAACCCCGTTACAAAGCCGAGGCACGTTTTCTTCGCGCCCAGTTTTACTTTGAACTTTTTAAACGCTACGGAGCCGTTCCGCTGATTACGAGTGCTAATGATGTAGATCCTCAAAACCTGGAAGATACGCAGGTATCACGCAATTCGGTGGATGAGGTAGTTAATTTCATTACTTCAGAATGTGACGAAATTGCGAATGTGCTACCCCTTGTGCAGGAAGCCGCACAAACCGGCCGCATTACCAGGGGCGCAGCGCTGGCATTAAAAGCCCGCACCCTGTTATATGCCGCAAGTCCACTATTTAATGGCAACCCTCTTTACGCCAATGTGCAAAATAAAGATGGTAAAGTTCTTTTTAACCGCAGCTATGATAAAGAGAAGTGGAAAAGAGCTGCTGACGCCGCGAAAGCAGTTATTGACCTGGGTATTTACAAATTGTACAGTCCTTTTCCTGATAACCCTGTTCAGAATTATGCTGCACAATTTTATACCCGTGATTACACCGAGACTATTCTGCAGCGGATCCTTGGCAACTCAACAGATATTGATGGCAACTATCTGCCAAACGGCGCTCCCTTTAAAGGAAACGGGAAACTAACGCCCTTACAGCAATTTGTTGACGCTTATGAGATGAAAAATGGTTACCCGATAAACCAAACCGGTTCTGGATATACTACAAGCGGCGTCTGGAACGGACAGCTATGGGATGGCTTGAAATTTCAAACAGTAAATAATATATCGAACATGTATAAAGATCGCGACCCGCGGTTCTATGCCAGTATATTTTTCCAGTACGACGTATGGAGGTTCGATGCAACCAAACGCCCTGTACGACTGGCCTGGTATGGTGCGGGCAACGGAATAACCGATGGTTGGGCTACTGGTAAACCGGGTACTAACCCATGGGGTTATAATGTACGGAAGTTTTTATCGCCTAGTTACGACAGAAATGCGAATTCAGGTACCGGAACGCGAAATTTCCCGCTTTTCCGCCTGGCAGAAATTTACCTGAATTATGCAGAAGCCATGAATGAATACCTGGATGCGCCAGACCCATCCGTTTATCAATACCTCAATCTGGTTCGGAACCGGGTGGCCATGCCAAACTTACCGATCCTGGCAGCTGACAATACTAAAGCGGGTATGCGAAACCGTATCCAAAATGAGCGAAGGGTGGAACTAGCATTTGAAAGCCACCGGTTCTGGGATGTAAGACGATGGCTGATCGCCAAAACGGTTGATAATGTACCAGCTCTGGGACTAAATGCACGTCCTTCGGCAGCTGAACTCAGCAGTACAGGGCTGGATGTATCAAGCGAAGCAGCGGGAGTAGCTGTATTTTATAAGACTGTTGTTTTACAAAACCGCGTTTTTGCAGATAAGCACTACCTTATGCCCATACCACAGGCAGAAATTGACAAAGATCCTAACCTGGTACAAAACTATGGCTGGTAAGCGTACAAAACCAAAACGGATACTCATTACCAGATGAATTCAACGCCTCCGGATTATTCTCAAATCCGGAGGCGTTTATGCTATTTGTTTAGGTAGAAATACTGATATACGTCGTTTGAACATACCTAATTGGCAAAGTATTTCTGTAAAGGATTCTTTTTGCTGCATGATGTACCAAATGTGTTACAAATGAACTGTTTGATATACATTTTTTTGACCAAAGTATTTTCTTAAAATAATAGAAACAAGCCGGAAAAATATATACCATCTGGTTTGATAGCTCAACAAGTACCAAAGCTAAATACCATATCATTGTTCAGAAATAAAGAAAGCGGCCTCGGCCGCTTTTTTTATGATATATAGTTAATTTAAAAACCAGTCTTAGTGCTTATCATGTCTATTGCTGGCCAAATCATCATTGAACTCCATTACCCATTTAAAGCCGTTGCTTAAACCGTTAACCTGATCTTTTTCCCTGTTTTTACGGCTTCATAAATGGCATCAATAATTTTAAGGTCTTTTAAGCCTTCCTCTCCATCTGAAGGAACTACCGGCCTCTTATCCTCAAAAATAATGCTTGCCATTTCATCCATCTGTACCGTTTGATGCGTGGTTATCGGCTGCGTGAGTTCGCCCCGATGGGTTCTGCCTTTGATTGGACCATAACCGGTAGAAGGTTGCATTTCTGCAAATCCCTTATCGCCACTCATAAAAAATCGATCCAGGTGGTTGATGTTATAACTGGATAAGCAGGACGCCACTGCTCCGCCGGGAAAACCCAGCTGAAATTGAATGGTTTCATCCACACCTTCTTTAAACTTTACCGGATCGGTTTTGGTTTCCTGGGCTGTTACCCAAATCGGCTCTTCGCCAACCATATACCTTGCCCCATTAATCGCATAAATCCCAATATCCATCATGGATCCGCCACCAGCCAGCGCTTTATTTAATCGCCACTGCGTGGGGTCGCCTATTTTAAAGCCACATTGCCCCTGGAAAAACATGATCTTGCCGAAATCGCCCGCGTTTCTCATTCGGATCACTTCCAGCGTACGGGGTTCAAAATGCATTCGATAACCAACCAGTAACTTCACATTTGCCTTTTTACAGGCACTAACCATCTCCTGACCTTCTTTGGCATTTAATGCCATCGGCTTTTCGCATATCGCGTGTTTTCCGGCTTTTGCTATACGAATAACCTGACCATGGTGCAGGGCATTTGGTGTAGTTACATAAATGGCATCTATATCCGGATTATCTTTCACCTCATCAAAGTTCTGGTAGTGATAACAATTCTTTTCGGGAATGTTGTACTTGGCTTGCCAATCTTTAATTTTTGAAGGCGTACCACTAATTACACCTACCAGTTTAGCCTTGGTACAGGCTTTCATCGCCTCTGCTACCCGGGTACCATATCCACCCAAACCCATAATGGCTACCCGGAGTACCCTACCATCATAAGGTTGCTTGATTTCTTCGGGAGCATCAGCAAATGCTGATATGGAACTTAATTGCAACATCAATGCTGATGCACCCATTTTTTGTAGAAAGTCTCTTCTGGTATTCATATTTATCCTGTGGCTATGTAACTTATCTGGCAAAGCATCAACCCATATATTCATCTGAAATATCCAAGCTTAAAGGATTGATTTACTTTATGATAGGTAACACTAAAAAGTTACTTTTGGTTTTAAGGATATGGTTTGAAGCTTTATTTGAAGGACACATCTCTCCGTAGAGTTAAGCAAAACGACTCTACGGAGCACAAATAGTGTTGAGTCTCCAGACTCAAGAGCAACCCAATCAAATTTGATCGGCACTCTTCCTGATTCAAACTCCAGGAGCAAGGCTACGAACAGACTAAGGCGTTTATTTTTTATATAAACGCGCAGTATCTATTGCTTTAATCCTGATTAGTTCTTCAATATCTTTGCCATCTACTTTCTTTCCGCTATCCAAGATATGAAAAGACAGATGATTAAAAGAGTAAGCATCTTCTGATGTAGTTGCAGATGCACCCTTGCCATACTCTTTTATTTGTTTGGTTATATCATTCCCTGCCTGGATGATTTTTGGATAAAAACCATCATTGAAAGTTCTCATATCAATATAACCGATACCGTATTCATTGATGGAAAAATCATTTTTATTAGACAGAAACAATCTAACTTCTCCAACATAGTTTTTTGGAACAATAATAATATAAACCGGCTTATGTTCACTTATGTAAAATATAGAACAAAATATGATTACAAATATGGAAGTAAATATTGAGGTCTGCCATTTTGAATTTAGCAGTTTTTTCAATATAAAACCGAAAGCAAAAGATAAAAGTAGCGTGCAAGGTAAGGAAATCGCGACCAAAAACCAGGAAGGAAGAATCATTGTTTTCGTTTGCAACATTTGCCATATACAAATACCCAATGAAAAAATAGCGGCGATTGGTAATATGATCTCTAAAATACGCTTCAAGCCTATAATTTAAATTTAATTTAGAAAGATAATAAATATCGCCTCTTTTCCCCATCTCTCCGTAGAGTTAAGCAAAGCGACTCTACGGAGCAGGAATAGTGTTGAGTCTCCAGACTCAACTAAGCCAAAATTTATTAAACATAAAACATCTTAATAAAAAAAGCATTTTTTTGGTTTCAATTTAATGTTCTTCTTCCTCTTCGGTATTTTTCACCTTACTTAACAAATCATAAGCGCCCTTTACCACTACTTTCGCATTATCAATCTGTTCCGCAAAAGAAATTTGGGTACAATCATTTTCGGCGACACCTGTTTTTACTTCCATCATCCTGTAGCGATAATTTTTATTACTTCTGCCAGGTGGCTGTTCGATAAAGACGAACTTTTTACCTTCAAATTCAACAATTGCCGCATCGGGTAATGCTTCAACCTTGCTCACGCCGCTTTCTACATAGGCTTTAAGATACATGCCCGGAAGCAATTGCGTATCTTCCTGATCCAGGTGACAGTGGATTTGTACGGTACGCTCTTTGCTAATTTCCCGACCAATGAGGTAAACCGTGGCCATACGTTCTTTTTCTTCGTTAGCGAGTACAAAGCGAACCTTCTGCCCCAGTTTAAGCTTGGGTACGTCTTTTTCAAACACGGTAAGTTCAGCATGCAGGTGTTCGGTATCGGCAATTTTAAACATCACATCGGTTGTACTCACAAAGGCACCTATATTGGTATTAACCTGCGTAACATAGCCTGCAATTGGTGTATATAAATTGAAGGTTTTTTGAATCTGTCCTTTCTCCAATGCTGAAAAACTAATATTCATCAGGGAGAGTTTTGACCGTTGCCCCAGCAACCTTGCACTCACACTTTGGTATTCGCTTCTTGCTTTCTGCAATGCTTTTTTAGAATTTACATTTTCCTTTGCCAATTCTTCCTGGCGGTCTAACTCCTCTTTCAGGAACTGTAGCTGGCTTTTATAATCCAGGTAATCCTGTTGCATCTGAATAAATTCCGGATTTTGCATAACCGCTACGAGCGCCCCTTTCGCTACGCGTTTTCCCTGCAACATACTGGTGCTTTTCAAAATTCCTTCCAGCGGTGTAGATATTGATACCAGGCTTTGTGGAGGGAGGTCGAGCATGCCGTTTACTTTTGTTGTTCCACTTAATTCTTTCAGCTCAATTTCGCCAAGGGTAATTTCGGATAGCTTTTGCTGTTCCGGGGTAAGCGTTACAATATCGCTCTTTTCATGAACGCTTTCTTTTTCAGGTTCTTTTTCTGCGCTTTGACGACTACAGCCAGCCAAATAAAACGGAAAGGACGCCAGGATAAGAAATTTATATATGGATCTCATGATATTTATGTTTAAAATAATTGGTGGTTACCGGTTAGAAATTCAATTTGATTGATGCTCTGGCTTAACTGGAGCAAGGCCATCAGCCGGCCTTCGTAAATACCATTTGCCTGTTTAAGGTTTATCAGGTATTCCGAATAGCCTATTTCTCCGTTTTGATAAGCAATGCGGCTGTTTTTTAATATTAAGGCAGCATTGGCTAAGGCTGAGGTGACAAAATAGTCGTAACGTTTCCTGTTTTTCAGGTATTCGCTTAAAGCCTGTTGATACTGGCCCGTCAATTTTCGTTGCTGAAGTTCCAGATTGTTCGATGCAATATCCTTATTAATCGATGCTGCCTTTGCCTTTACGGCATAAGCTCTATAAAATAAAGGAACGGAAAGGCCTACCTGAAAGCCCTGGAAACGTTTGTCGCGACCAAAGAAAACATCATTTCCATCAACTTTATGAAAACCGGTTAGTGATTGGTTGAAATAGCCAAGTGTAAAGTCGGGTAAGGCTTTCGCCAATTCTACTTTGCGTTGCTTTTCGGCGATTACAACCTGCTGTCTGAAATAGGCTATAGCAGGATTTTTATGTAGGAGCGCAGTGTCTCCGATAGAAATTTCGGGTGTTTCTGTTAAAAACCTGTCGGCAATTGAGGATAGGCTACCCCCACCAAGAAGCGTAGCAAGCTGCGCTTTATAAATTTCAATATCAGATCCATTTTGGTCAAGCAGGCTCTGTACGTCCTTAAGCTGTGTTTCCGCAGCAACCTTTTCAAGCAGATTACCCTCGCCTGTTTTATACTTGAGCGACGCAGATTTTAAAAAACCCTTATAGATGCTATCCTGCTCATACAATAATTTCTCCTTTGAATACAGATACTGAAGATTGGTATAAACCGTTTTCACCTGAAATACAAGTTCGTTTTTACTGGAAGCCACCTGAAGCTGGCCTGCTTTGATCCGTTCATTACCCAACGCTGCATTTGCCGCGAAAAGCGTTGGAAAAGGAATGGTCTGAGAAACGGTAATGTTGTTATCGTTTTTAACCAGGCTATTGTATTGGCCGTAAAGCATGGATATTTCCGTTTTAGGCATTTCGAAAGTGCCTTTTCTAAGTGTCTGTTGCAAGGCTACATCAAGGTTAGCCCCGTTTATTATCCGGTTGTTTTCCAGCGCTGCAGATACGGCTTGTTTAAGGGTTAACACCGTTTGCGCTTTAGCAGGCGTCAATCCAAAAAACACAATAAATACGACAATAATGCCTGCTATCGGTGATATTTTTACCTTGTTACTGCCCATTTTTTCAATCCAGATATAAAGCACCGGAAGTACCAAAAGAGTTAGCAGTGTTGCAGAGATTAGTCCGCCGATAACAACCGTAGCCAGCGGTCGCTGCACTTCAGCACCGCTTCCGCCAGAGATGGCCATTGGAAGAAAGCCCAGAGAGGCTACAAGGGCCGTCATAATAACCGGGCGCAGCCTAACCGAGGTTCCTTTTCTGATAATTTCCTGTATATCTTTCATTCCTTCTTTTTTTAACCTGTTAAATTCACTGATAAGTACAATACCATTAAGTACCGCAACACCAAATAGCGCTATAAAGCCTATGCCTGCAGAGATACTAAAGGGCATACCACGTGCCCAAAGGGTAAATACACCACCAATAGCCGATAAAGGGATGGCTGTAAAAATTAACAGTGCGTGTTTAATGGATGAAAAAGTAAGATAAAGTAATAGTAAGATGAGCAATAAGGCCAGCGGCACGGCAACACTTAATCTTTTATTGGCTGCCTGCAGGTTCTCGAAAGTACCGCCAAAGGTTGGGTAATATCCTGGTGAAAACTTAACTTCTGCATCAACCTTTTGCTGAATTTCCTTTACGATACTTTCTACATCCCTTCCCCGCACATTAAAACCGACAGTAATCCGTCGCTTTGCATCATCGCGCTGAATCTGGTTAGGTCCTTCCTTATACTGGATATCGGCCAGTTGTCCCAGCGGAATCTGGTTGCCATTAGGTGCTGTAACAAACAGATTTTTCACGTCATCAAGCGACTGCCTGTTTTCCTTTTCCAGGCGGACAACCATATCGAACCGTTTTTCGCCTTCGAATACCAAACCAGCCACTTCTCCCGCAAATCCCGAACGGATAGCCGTATTCACATCTTCAATATTCAATCCGAACTGGGCAATCTTTTCTCTATGAAATTTGATGATCACCTGTGGAAGTCCCGAAGCCTGTTCCACATAAATATCCTGTGCCCCTTTTATTTTCCCGGCTATAGCACCAACCTGCGCTGCGTATGTACTGAGCTTGGAAAAATCTTCTCCGTAAATTTTGATTACCACATCTTGCCTTGCGCCAGTCATAAGTTCATTAAAACGCATTTGTATAGGCTGCTGGAAACCGAAAGTAACTCCCGGGATATACTGTTCGAGCTTGCTCTGCATTTTTTCTGCCAGTTCATCTCTCGTTGAAGCAGTTTTCCAATTGCGCTTATCTTTGAGGATAATAATCAGGTCACAGGCTTCTACCGGCATTGGGTCGGTAGGAATTTCACTGGAGCCAATCTTTCCGATAACCTCCTTTACCTCCGGAAAATTTGCCTTTAACACTTTCGCTGCACGAGTAGAGGCTTCTATGGTTTGCGAAAGGCTGCTTCCGGTAAGCACCCTAGTTTCTACGGCAAAGTCGCCCTCTTCCAATGTAGGAATAAATTCGGCCCCCAGGTAATTGAAAATGACCAGGCCAAGCACAAATAATCCAACTGCAATACCCACAACTGCCACTCTTGCCCGCAATGCAAAGTTGAGCATCGGCGTATATCCGCGTTGAAAAAAAGACATGATGCGGTCTGAAATATTTCTTTTGGTATTGATGGTTTTACTTAGAAAAAGTGCACTCATCATCGGTACATACGTTAACGATAAGATAAAAGCACCTAAAATAGCAAAGGCTACTGTTTGCGCCATTGGCCTGAACATTTTTCCTTCTATGCCTACCAGAGCCAAAATCGGGAGATAAACAATCAGGATAATGATTTCGCCAAAAGCGGCACTGTTACGGATTTTGGAAGCAGATTCAAAAATTTCTGCGTCCATTTCCTGCTGGCTTAACTTGTTTTTGTTTTGGCGAAGCCCGAGATGATGAAGTGAGGCTTCTACAATAATAACCGCGCCATCTACAATGAGTCCAAAGTCTATCGCACCCAGGCTCATCAGGTTTCCACTGACGCCAAAAAGGTTCATCAAACAGATGGCAAAAAGCATGGCAAGCGGAATCACCGAAGCCACAATCAATCCGGCGCGGAAATTCCCTAAAAGCAGCACCAATACAAAAATCACAATTAATGCACCTTCTGCCAGGTTTTTCGTTACTGTGCCAATGGCGCTGTCTACCAATTTGGTACGATCAAGGAATGGCTCAATGACAACCCCCTCCGGAAGATTTTTGGCTATCTGATCCATCCGGGTTTTTACGTTTTTGATAACCTTTGATGAGTTGGCGCCCTTTAACATCATCACTACCGCGCCTACTACCTCCCCCTGATCGTTCCTGGTCATGGCACCATATCTGGTGGCCGCTCCGATCCTCACTTCAGCTACATTTCTGATCAGCACAGGGGTACTGTTTTCATTTGTCCTTACCACGATATTCTCAATATCGTCTATACTGTTGATCAGTCCCTCGCTCCGGATAAAATAGGCATTAGGCTTTTTATCAATGTATGATCCGCCGGTATTCTGGTTGTTTTTCTCAAGCGCCTTAAAAATGTCGCTAATGGAGATATTCATGCTTCTGAGTTTATCCGGATTAATGGCAATCTCGTACTGCTTAAGGTAGCCGCCAAAGCTGCTCACATCTGCTATACCCTCCACACCCAAAAGCTGGCGGCGAACAATCCAGTCTTGAATGGTGCGAAGCTCGGTAGCATCATATTTCTTTTCATATCCTTTTTTAGGGTGGATAACATATTGGTAGATCTCTCCCAGCCCGGTAGTTAAAGGTGCAATTTCTGGTGTGCCGATCCCCTTTGGAATAGCTCTTTCTACTTCAGTAAGCCTTTCGCTCACTTGCTGACGGGCCCAGTAAATTTCTATATTTTCCTTGAACACGACCGTTACAACTGAAAGACCGAACCGGCTAAAGGAACGGACTTCTTCTATTCCAGGAATAGTGGCCATGGTCTGCTCTACCGGATAGGTTACAAAACGCTCGATATCTTCTGCGCCATTGCTTGGAGACGAAGTAATAATCTGGACCTGGTTATTGGTAATATCCGGAAGCGCATCTATAGGAAGTTGCCTCAGGGAGTAGATTCCCCAGGCAATGAGCGCCAGCATCAAAATTCCCACCAGCAGTTTTTGCCTGATAGAGAACTGTATTATTCTGTTCAACATGGTTGTTTAAATCAAAAATCAATAAATAGCAGGGCATTATTGCGCTGTGTAGCACAAAATATGCAGGTAAGAAACTGTCTTTTCACGGACAGCAATAAGATAAATTGATTAAACGAGTTTAGGCGGTTGCCAGATATCAATGGGTTGCTTTTTCAATGCAGAGCATTTGAAAATTGGGTATGGTTTGCGAAATACCGGAATAGTGAGGTTGGTTAACTTTTCTGAAGGGAAGTGCTGACCGACCGAGCAGCAGGCACAGCTACAGATTGGCGGACAGGCTTCTCCATGTGCATGTTCAGCTTTAGTATGACCACTTTGTACCATGCTTTCGGTTTGAAACTTTGAAACCATATCTTCCTTGTCCTGGCAGGGCATTAGGCCCAGAAGGATCAAATAAAGAGAAAAAAGAAATACAAAGTTTTTCACCAAGGGCAAATGTAATGATTTAAGTTTTTAATTTACAAAGCTGGTTTTTATTAAATCTATATCCTGTTTTGATTGTTAAAATAATGATCTCTTCATCTACATACGTTACGTATCATTATAGATGCAAAGTGATGCGGCAAGGAATGTTGGCTATTTTTATGGCTTACCTTTTTTTAAAGCCTTTACATGAATATTAAACCGGGTAATGAGTTAGTTAACAAGCCGCACTACCCTATACTGGATGGTCTGAGGGGTGTTGCCGCTATAATCGTTGTGACCTTTCATTTAACCGAACCGCTTGGAACTGGCCACCTTGACATCCTGGTGAACCACGGCTATCTTGCGGTAGATTTTTTCTTTTTGTTATCGGGTTTTGTGATGGGTTATGCTTATGACGACAGATGGAATAAAATGAGTGTCGGCAGTTTTTTCAAGCGCCGTATCGTACGTCTGCAACCCATGGTCATTTTGGGTATGACCCTTGGCGCTATCGGATTCTATTTTACAGACTCTGCCATATGGCCGCTCATTCATACCGTACCGCTGTGGAAAATGTTACTGGTATTGCTGATCGGTTACACCATTCTGCCCATACCACTATCACTTGACATACGTGGCTGGCAAGAAATGCATCCGATGAACAGTGTAGGCTGGTCGTTATTTTTTGAATACATAGCCAATATTCTTTATGCGGTATGGATCAGAAAATTTTCAAAAACAGCATTAAGCATCTTAGTAGTGATCGCAGCCATTGCATTGGCCCATCTGGCCATTACCAATGGAGATGTAAGTGGTGGCTGGACATTAAACGTAGAACAGGTACGTATTGGTTTTACCCGGACCATGTACCCTTTCTTTGCAGGTTTGTTGCTTTCCCGCGTTGCGAAGCCTGCCAAAATTAAAAATGCTTTTTTATGGTGCAGCGTATTAATTGCCCTGATACTTTATATGCCCCGCATTGGTGGTGCTCAGCATCTTTGGATGAATGGGTTATATGAGTCGATATGTATCATCATCGCTTTTCCACTTATTGTGTACATTGGTGCCAGCGGCGTGTTGCAAACAAAATCGGAGTACAAGATATGCAAATTTCTGGGTGATATATCCTACCCGCTTTATCTGGTACATTATCCTTTGGTTTACTTTTATGTGGCCTGGATCAGTAACCATAATGGCATTACCATTATAAAGGCCTGGCCATACGCTTTAATCATTTTAATAGGAAGTGTTGCTTTAGCCTATGCCACTTTAAAGTGGTATGATGAACCAGTCCGTAAATGGTTACGAAAAAAGTTTGCATAACCTGAGTATCATTCTTTGAATCTCGTTACCAAAAAGCCGTAACGTTAGGTACAGTTTTAAATTACATTTTTGGATAAGTGATCTCCCAATTTTTTAAAACGCAAATCAGGATGCTTGTGGCACCAATTATTTATATTTGGCATATTGACCGGAATCATTACTAAAAAACGTACTAACTCACCAAAATGGAAACGAAAAAACTATCAGAATTAACGGACCAGGAATTACTGCAGGAAGCAAAGAAAAAGAAATCGGCAGCCGTGATGAATGCATTGTTAATAGGGTTTCTGGCTGGCATTATATTTTTTAGCGTGGCAAAAAATACATTAGGCTTTTTAACACTCATCCCTTTGTTTTTCATCTATAAACTGGTTAATAATTCTAAATATGATAACAGCGAATTAGAAAACCTTTTAAAAGAAAGAGGACTGAAATAACTAGATGGAGAATTAAACCGCATATCCTGATCATGTCCTTAAAGCTTTAAACTCATGATGAGGGCTTAATGGTAGCTACCGCTCTGTATAGTGACAACAAGCTTGACACTACTAATCGGAGGGAAAACCTGCATTTGGCACAGTTATCGCTCCAGTATGATTATGAAAAAGATATATCTTATGGTAACCTTATCGGTAATGCTGCTTTCCAGTGCCTGTTATAGCACAAGAACAGCCGGCAACAGCGGAAAAGTGCCGCCGGGGCAGGCTAAAAAAGGTACCGCTTCCAAATCGGCCAGACCATTTGCTCCGGGCCAACAAAAAAGAAATTAAAAATGAAAATATTTAATCTTTTTTGAGTGACAGGCGGTTGTCATAGGCTGGTTTTAGTTTTGTTCTATTAAATTATATAACAAAATGTCAGCAGTTATGATTACCAAAAGCGAATTACTACAACACTGGTTAGGTCACCGAAAGCTAACCCGAAAAACCATTGAAAAATTTCCTGAAAAAGAATTATTCGAATTCTCAATCGGTGGAATGAGACCATTTTCAGCATTGATTAAAGAATTACTATCGATTGATGTTCCGGGTTTAAAGGAAATGGTAACGGGAGAAACTTCACCTTTTAATCATGATCTTCCGTTGCATACCAAAGAAGAGTTACTAACGAACTGGGATGAGGATACTACCAAAATTGTAGCATACTTTAATCAAATAAATGAAGAACAGCTTCACGACACCATCAAATTGTTTGGAATGTATGAGTTTACCATCATTAGTCACCTCTTATATTTCATCGATAATGAAATACACCACCGTGGGCAGGGCTTTGTTTATTTGAGGGCATTAGGTATTGAGCCTCCATTTTTCTGGGATAGGTATTAAATAAAAAACTGTATCATTGTCATCCTGAGGGATAATTTATTTTATAAAAATCAATATGATTGACAGAAGTATTTAATGGAAATAAGCCTCTGGGAGGATCGTCATTGCGAGAAGGCTTTTCCAGCCGACGAAGCAATCTTTGCAGCAAGCATTACTAGCAGGATAGATTGCTTCGTCGTTCCTCTCCTCGCAATGACGACTTTTTTAGGTATTCTGTCAATGGTAGGGATAATTTATCTTGTAAAAATCAATATGATTGACAGAAGTATTTAATGGAAATAAGCCTCTGGGAAGATCGTCATTGCGGGAAGACTTTTCCAGCCGACGAAGCAATCTTTGTGGCAAGCATTACTAGCAGGATAGATTGCTTCGTTGTTCCTCTCCTCGCAATGACGACTTTTTTAGGTATCCTGTCAATGGTAGCTTGTCGAAGGACTTCTTTTAGATTTCTGATAAAGTGTTTCGACAGGCTCAACGTGACAAATTCCAAGCGAATTATAATTTATAAGATAGCCCCTTTGTTTTTTATCCTTTTTAAACCAGATTCCATGATTTCTACCAGTTCATGATTTAAATGGGCTGGTTCTATAATTTCAGCTACATCAACGAATTTAATAAACCAGCGTACAAAAGAAACAACAGAGAGGGAACAATCGAAATACATCAACACAAAATCATCCGAAATTTCCTCTTCCCTGAATCCGAAAATCTGGCGGTCCCAGTATAGGTAGTGGGCGTACTTCCGATCTACCCTGAGTTCGATTTTCGTTTTGTTTTCAGACAAGCCTTTATCGCGGAACTCATGAATTGGCGGGTGTGAAATGGTAAAATTTTCTTCAAGTACCGAAACTTTTTTAATCCTGTCCAACCTAAAATTTCGGTAATCTTTCCTTAAATGGCAATAGGCCAAAAGATACCAGAAACCATGTTCATAAAATATACCTATAGGTTCTACAGATCTACCAACCGGATAAACATCACTACTTTTGAGGTAATCGATGCGGGTTATCTTCTTCTTTAACGTGCTATTGAGCAATACATCGATAATGTTGGGCAGGTAATCATTGGATTTAAAATCATTTTTAAGATGTACGGTATCTTCTAAATGCAGAAAATCTTTTTTTTGATGCACCTGGAAAGAGCTTTTTATTTTGATGAGTGCGGCATCAAAATGTTTTTTAACAAATTCTGTTTCATGTTTCTGCATCACTTTTTCAGCAACCATTAAACTGAGAATTTCTTCCTGGCTAAACCTGGATGGCTGTAACCTAAAACCTTCCATAATCGAATAACCACTTCCCGGTTCATTTACGATCGGTATTCCGGCCATCTCCAGGGCCTTTAAATCCCTGTAAATCGTCCTCAAACTGATTTCGAACCGTTTTTGTAATTCTTCCGCAGTAACTACAGATTTAGATTGTAAAAGAAAAAATAGCTGTAATATCCGGTCAAATCTTTTGGTAATATCCATTCCTTAAAAATGCAGTTTAAATTTCACAGCTAATTTAATCTGTTTGCCCTTGGCGGGAAAAAAATTAATAAGCATACCGCAAATCTAGCATACATTGTGACAGACTTATGTCAGTGGAGGCATATCTTTTAGGAGAGATTCGAAAGCTAAAGATTAGCTATTTAAATATAGGAAATTGTAATAATCACCGCCCAGATTAAGCTAAAAGCACATCCAAAATAAAACATTGGCATATTTTGTTTCAGGTTTTTCTTAATCAAAACCGTATAAACAATCCAACCAAAAAAAGCAATAAAATATAGTGGAACCGCAAATAACAACATAAGCTTAAAATTAGTAATCAAATATAGCGATTAAGGCAATATCATAATTCATTTACTGATAAAAATAGATTCAAAATTTAAGACACCCGTAGAATTATTTAAAGTAGTTTATACCATGATATTTATCGTACTGCAACTGATGGCCTTACTGATAAATTTTGTTTTTTACTGCTTTAAGTTGCGTAGCCAATAACACGCCGCCAAGTGCCGCCGTTAAGAAAATGCCTTCATAAATCCACAAGGGTTTTTTCTTTTTAAAACCCTTGTAAAAAGTATGTGCAGCTATTACCCCAAGACCAACAAACTCAATATTGCGCTGCACTTGTTTTGATGCATCTTTGTTTTTAATTAAAGCAAGACGCAACAGCTCATCTATTAAACTGATGTTTTTAGAAACACCTTTCCTGATCTGTCTTTTACTTGCCGGAGCCCCTAATTTCTTCGCTGCACTTTGTAAACCTGTAGTGGTAATCTCATTAATCAGACGTGTTTTCGTATCATTTCTTTCCATATCGCTTTTCATAGGTCCTATTATTTTAACCCCACACAAAAGATATAGTTTTGATAAATTTGAGAAAAGTAGAACTGTGGATATACGACAAGAGTAAGACAAAGCTGATGATAAGCCGATCAGCGGCCTGAAATCTTCAAGACCAAATCCAGCAATCTAATTTATACTGATGGAATCCTGAAAACAACCACAGCTGTGAAAAAACTACCGTGCCACACGGCAGAATGCATTCATAAAATTTTATTTGGATAAGGTAGTTTCTAGAACCAACCGGTCTAATATCAAACAAGATACCAGGCACACGGTAATAGGCAGCTATAAAGTTCTGCGCCTTACGATTTTATAAACTGGAAGCTAATCTCAAGACATGGAGTAAATTTTTTATGATAAAATCACGAGATCAATATCTTTCATGGCCAGATTTTTTAACAGTCCGTTAAATACCGGTGTACGTAAAATTACCTGAAAAATATTAAGATGGGGCTTGCCGATACATATCGTTGTAATTTCCTTTTCAGTAGCAACATCAATGATGGTTTTGGTAATGGCGTTACTTTTAATTTTAATGACTTCTGCACCCAGTTCGGTAGCCAGTTTAAAATGGTTGATCAAATGGCGCTGCTTGTCCAATTTAATCCGTTCCATACTTTCGTTCTCGCGCTGCACATACAATACCATCCACGGCGATCGGTAATAGGAAGCCAGTCTTGCTGTTTTGCGGATCACTATTCCCGCAGTTTCGGCATTAGATGAAATACAGGCCAAAAAACGTTCGGGCCTGAGCTTAATCGATTTTGGAATTTCAGTCTGGATTTTCCGTTCTACCTGATGCACTACTTCTTTTAAAGCCAGTTCGCGCAATTGAAGAATTTTATCAGACTGAAAAAAGTTAGCTAACGCTCTTTCAATTTTTGACTGCTCATAAATTTTGCCTTCTTTAAGGCGGGTAACCAATTCGTCAGCAGTAAGGTCGATATTTACGATTTCATCGGCAATTTCTAATATCTTATCCGGGATCCGTTCGGTAATGGCAATACTAGTAATCTGCTCAATTTCTTCATTAATACTTTCCAGGTGCTGAATGTTTACTGCAGAAATAACGCTGATCCCTGCTTCGAGCAGATCGAAAACATCCTGCCAGCGTTTAGTGTTTTTACTGCCCTCAACATTGGTATGGGCAAGTTCGTCCACAATCACAATTTCGGGATGGCGGTTCAGGATCCCCTTGAGATCCATTTCCTCCATTTCTTTGCCCCGATAAAAGATTTTCCGTCTTGGAATAATCGGCAAGCCTGCAACAAGTGCTTCTGTTTCCGCCCTTTTATGGGTTTCTACATAACCGATACAGACATCTACGCCATTTCGAAGCAAGGCATGCGATTCCTGGAGCATTCGGTAAGTTTTACCCACACCAGCACTCATGCCAATATAGATTTTAAGCTTTCCGCGCCTGGATTTTTTAACCAGGTCTAAAAAATGCCTGACCGATTCTTCTTTTTGTTCTTCTTCCACAATCTTTACCAGCTAACATTCATGATTCCTTTTTCTATTAGTATAACTTCTTTTTTTTGCAACCGGCCCTGTTTTTTTTTTAAAAGAATTTAATTTCCACATCATAAATATTCCTAAGAAAGCTAAAAACAAGCTGAATATGATTTCTACGTAAGGGTTCATGCTTTTACTAAGAAACTGTTACAAATGTTAATTTCATTTTAAAATAGCCGTCATTCCCGCGCAGGCGGGAATCTTAATTTACTATGTATTTGCATTAGGATTCCCAATCAAGTTGGGAATGACGAAAGCTTTGGTATGCTAAAACGATACCGCAATACTCGCTGTTAAACTTGCATTGGCATTAACCGCAGCACCTTCCCTGGCAAAAATTTTGTCTTTGCTATCGTAGGCTTTTCCCTCCAGCCTTACAACAGCATTGGCTATTGGCGAATAATCAAGATTTAAAGAATAACCTTTGGTTTTAAAACCCTGTGGCGTGCCAGTTGGAATAAAAATACCGTTTTTATCCTCATAATATTCAAACCTTCCGGCAACGGCCCATTTTGGTGCAAACTTGTATTGTGCAATAGCTACCGGAGAAATGACTTCGTTTTTATCACTGTTGCCTTTTTGCTTTTGTTGCGTACCATAATCAAATCCAAGGGTGATGCCAAATTTATCGGTTAGCTGGAAGATGCCATAAACGTTGTGGTAAAAGCGATTAACCCTAACCGAATCAGCGCCTTCCGTTCCAAGATAATTACTATAGTTTACCGTAATTCTATCTGTCGGTTTCCAGGTCAGCTGAAGTCCACCGGCAAGTTTATTGTTTCCATTCTGCCGGTTAATGCGCTGCCATCCGTTTAAATACAATGCGCTAGCCGTAAATTTACCGTCTTTAGTGCCATAAGTAATTTTTGCACCCGATTCATAATAAGGTGTATTTTCTGAAGAAATATTTCTGGTCAGCACCCAACAATCTTTCGAAACTGCACTTTCGAAACCGATGTGCGACGAAAAGACTCCGGCATCGACCCAAAGATTTTCTGTTTTGGATAATTTCACCCCTGCATTGGCCTCCAAGATATTTTTTAATACGCCAGGCTCGGCAGCCAGGTTGGCATTGGTATAAGTTCCTGCCATAACAGCTACATTAGCCCTGATCATTCCGCTGTCATAAGCAGCTTTGATGAAACCCAGGTTTAGGTTTACTTCGTTTGCGCGGTTATGCGAATAGATAAACCCTGGACGGTTATGGTCTGCAGGTTGATTAAAGTCGTATCCATAATAGGCCTCAAGGTATCCTGTTACTTTTATTTTAGGTTCTTCCTGTGCTTTTGCAATAGATCCTGTAGCGAGTGTAACGGCAAGTAATAGTATTTTTTTCATTTTATCTGATTGTTTTGTATTGGGCAAAGCCTAAGGCCCAGACTAAGTAGCACAAGACCTTGAGGCATTGCTGTTGTTATTGTTTTGGAAAATATTTTTTGAATAGTTAAAGTTCCAAATGTTCGTCATTCCCGCGCAGGCGGGAATCTTAATGCACCATGCATTAGCATTAAGATTCCCATCCGATAGCTATCGGATCAAGTTGGGAATGACGATCCCTCGCAACCTATCATCGTCATTATCTATCCTTTTAGTTTTGGCAAACGCATTTGGACAGACTGCAATGTCACTAACTAAAGCGCATCAAGGGCAAGATTTAATTTCAACACATTTACGGACGACGGGCCAAATACCCCCATAAATGGTTTTAGTGTATTCATGGCCACCAGTTCTTTTACCTTTTTCACATCGATTTTACGTGCCGCAGCAACTCTGTCAACCTGAATCGCAGCACCTTGTTCCGAAATATTTGGGTCAAGTCCGCTTCCTGATGCAGTAACCATATCGGCGGGGATATCAGATTTTTTGATACCAGGATTGTATTTCAATAAAGTATCAATACGGGATTGCACTTCTTTTAAATAATCAGGATTTGATGGTCCTTTGTTGGAACCTGCAGAACCCGCTGCATTATAGGCCACAGCCGATGGCCTTCCCCAGAAATATTGCGGTTTAGTAAACGACTGGCCCAATAAGGCATAACCTACTGTTTTACCATTTTTGGTGATTTTTTCTCCACCACCATTTCCTTTAGACATTTTGCCGATAAAGGCAACAGTAACAGGATATATTACGCATAACAGTACCAATAATACCAATGTTAAGCGGATGGATTGGACGATGTATTTTTTCATTTTGTTTTCTTTTTAAATTTTCTTGGTGTCATGCTGAGTTGCGAAGCATCTTTATCTGCGAATAGTGCTTATTTTTCTGCTATCCCATATCTAAAGATTCTGCGCTCAAATTGACATTTATACAAACAGGCCGACTAATAAATCAATTATTTTAATCCCTATAAACGGGGCTACTACCCCACCAATACCATAGATAAACAGGTTTCTGCGTAATAAAGCAGTTGCTCCGATGGGTTTGTAAGCCACACCTTTTAAAGCCAACGGGATCAGGATCGGGATAATGATGGCGTTAAAAATTACTGCCGACATGATTGCCGATTCTGGCGAATGCAAGCCCATAATATTCAGACTTTGCAGCGCTGGTATTGAAGCGATAAATAAAGCCGGGACAATGGCAAAATACTTGGCCACATCATTTGCAATGGAAAAAGTGGTTAATGTGCCGCGGGTAATTAACAATTGTTTACCGATTTCTACAATCTCAATCAGTTTGGTCGGATCGTTATCCAAGTCGACCATGTTACCAGCTTCTTTCGCGGCTTGTGTTCCGCTGTTCATGGCAACACCCACATCAGCCTGTGCCAAAGCAGGTGCATCATTGGTACCATCACCCATCATCGCTACCAGCTTACCGAGGGTTTGTTCATCTTTAATGTAATTCATTTTATCCTCAGGTTTGGCCTCGGCGATAAAATCATCAACACCCGCTTTCTCTGCAATGTATTTAGCGGTCAACGGGTTATCTCCGGTTACCATCACAGTTTTTACCCCCATTTTCCTTAAGCGTTCAAAACGTTCGCTGATGCCGGGTTTAATAATATCCTGTAATTCGATTACGCCAAGGGCTTTTTCATTTTCAGCTACCACTAAAGGTGTTCCTCCATTGGTAGCGATGGTTTTTACATGATCTTCAATATCAGAAGGAAAATGATTTCCGGCTTTTTGCACCATGTTCCTGATCGAATCAAAAGCACCTTTTCTGATCCTTTTGCCATCGGCAGTATCCAATCCGCTCGAACGGGTTTCAGCAGTAAATTTGATAAAAACAGATCCTTCTGGCGTTCCGGTAGATTGAACACCCTGTTCGGCGGCCAGTTCAATGATTGATTTTCCCTCCGGAGTTTCATCTGCCAAAGAACTTAATACACAGGCATCTGTAAAAACTTTAATGTTTACACCTGCAGTTGGATAAAAATTGGTGGCTTTACGGTTACCGATGGTAATGGTTCCGGTTTTGTCTAATAGCAATACATCAATATCGCCTGCTGTTTCAACCGCTTTACCCGATTTGGTAATTACGTTTGCCCTTAAGGCCCTGTCCATTCCGGCAATACCAATGGCAGATAAAAGTCCGCCGATAGTAGTTGGGATCAGGCATACAAAAAGCGAAATCAACGCGGCAATGGTGATCGGTGTATTGGCATAATCAGCAAAAGGTTTCAAGGTTACGCATACAATGATGAATACCAGGGTAAAACTTGCCAGCAGAATAGTTAAAGCAATCTCGTTTGGTGTTTTCTGACGTGATGCACCTTCAACCAAGGCAATCATCTTATCTAAAAAGCTTTCTCCCGGAGCTGTACTTACCTGAACTTTAATCTCATCAGATAAAACTTTTGTTCCGCCTGTTACCGATGACTTATCACCTCCCGATTCGCGGATTACCGGAGCAGACTCACCCGTGATGGCCGATTCGTCAATAGTAGCAATACCTTCAATAATCTCTCCATCCGTTGGAATCGTATCGCCTGCTTCACATATAAATACATCACCTTTTTTTAACTGGTTAGAAGAACGGATTTCGATACTTCCATTATCCAGAAGCACTTTTGCAGGTGTTTCTTCTCTTGTTTTACGAAGGCTGTCGGCCTGTGCCTTACCTCTTGCCTCTGCAATGGCTTCAGCGAAGTTTGCAAACAAAACGGTAAGCAATAAAACTAAAAAGATGAAGAAGTTGTATAAGGGCGCTCCTTGTCCGGTATGGCTGAAAGAGTATACCGTAACATAAGCCATGATCAGGGTTCCGATTTCTACGGTAAACATAACGGGGTTCCGTACCATTGCCCTAGGATCAAGCTTAATGAAAGATTGTTTTAGCGCGGTCTGCACCAAGGCAGGTTCGAACAATTTATTATTGGGTTTCATATTATTTATTTATGTATGATGGAAGATGTGTGATGGATGATGTAGGCGTTAATTGCGCATTTTCCATTATCCATCTTACCTTTTCCATCCTAGTGAGTAAAGTATTCTGCCAACGGACCTAAAGCCAGGGCAGGGAAATAAGAAAGTGCGTTTAAAACAATGATAACCGCAAAAGTCATCAGTGCAAAGGTTTTGGTATCTGTTTTAAGTGTACCGGCCGATTCAGGGATGAATTTTTTAGCGCCTAGTAATCCAGCGATGGCAACCGGGCCTATAATTGGCAGGAAACGCCCCAGGAAGATCACTATACCGGTAGATAGATTCCAGAATATATTGTTATCTCCAAGCCCCTCAAAGCCGGAACCGTTGTTGGCATTAGATGAAGTCATTTCATACAGCATTTCAGAGAAGCCATGGAAACCAGGATTATTGAGCCAGTTTTTAGGCTGAACAGCCCATGCAGCATTGCCATAATTGGTGAATATATAACTTGCGATTGCAGTTCCGGCAAGGATTAAAAACGGACTCAACAAAGTAATAATGGCCGCAATTTTAATTTCTCTTGCTTCTACCTTATGGCCCAGAAACTCTGGCGTTCTGCCCACCATCAGGCCTGAAATAAACACGGCAACAATCAGGTAAATGAAGTAATTTAATAAACCAACACCACAACCTCCGTAGAATGAGTTGATCATCATCCCCAATAACTGCCAGGTACCCGACATTGGCATGGTACTATCGTGCATGCTGTTTACGGAACCTGTAGAAATAATGGTAGTTACGGTTGCCCAATAGGCAGAGGCAGCCGGACCGAAGCGCACTTCTTTACCTTCCATCGCCCCGGTTGTTTGTGAAATACCCATTTTGGCTAAGGCTGGATTCCCGCCTAGTTCTGAATTAAGCATAGGAAGCAGCAGCATAAATAAACCGATGGTCATCACCCCAAAAATGGTCCAGCCCATTTTTTTTCTGCGGATAAAATAGCCGAATGCAATTACCATGGCAATAGGAATAATAACCTGTGCAATCAGTTCAACCATATTGGTAAAATAACTCGGGTTTTCGAAAGGATGTGCCGAATTGGCTCCAAAATAACCTCCGCCATTTGTACCTAAATGTTTAATCGCGATCATTTGAGCAGCTGGTCCCCTCGAAACATTAATGGTATCGCCTTGCAATGAAATGAATTTATCTTTCCCCTTATAACTGGCTGGTGTACCATTAAAGGTTAAGATCAAAGCCATTATAAAAGATAATGGCAGCAATAAACGTGTAATGGATTTTACAAAAAATTCCCAGAAATTGCCGAGCTCGGTTGTTGTTTTATCTCTAAATGCTTTAAAAAGCACTACTGCAGCAGCAATACCTGTTGCCGCGCTTACAAACTGAAGAAACATCAGCACATATTGCTGGGTAAGGTAACTTACGCCACTCTCGCCAGAATAATGTTGTAGATTACAGTTGGCAACAAAGCTGATAATGGTGTTAAAAGCCAGATCAGGTGTCATTCCAGGATTCCCATCCGGGTTAAACGGAAGTTTATCCTGAAAAATAAGTACAAAAAATCCATAGAACAACCATAAGACATTAATGGTAAACAGTGCTTTCAACTGCTGTTTCCAGTTCATCTGTTCTTTGATATTGATTCTGGAAAGCTTGTAAATACCAGCTTCAACTGGTTTCAAAAAATCTGTCCAGACTTTTTCTCCTGCAAAAACCTTGGCCAGGTATTTACCTAGAGGTATAGCAATAACCAGGGTGAGCAGAAATGTGGCTATAATGCCTGTTAATTCAGTATTCATTTTTTAATTTGTTAAATCTCCATTGATGGAGGAAGGATTAAAATTTTTCGGGTTTGATCAGCACGTAAATCATATAGATAAATACGGCGACGGCGATCATAAATAATGCGATCATAGTGTTAGATTTTTTCGAACCAGTTTATTGATTTGTAAGTAGCACAGCAGAGCAGCACCAGGATTAAGAAAAATAATATTGTCATGATTGTAATGATTTTACAGGCCAGTAGCCAACTCTTATACCAGAAAAGAGAACACGCACTTAAATAACTGATAACTAATACCTTAAACAACAATATTCTGCTTTAACCTTAAGCAGGTGTTAAAAAACCCTTCCATTTTGGAAAGGTTTTTTTCATATTGGTATCGGTTATACGCGCTTACTAAAGTGTTTCTCTGTAAGAGAATCAAAATAATAATCGTTATAATGACGATTATTATTTAATTTAGAAAAAATTCTAACCAAAATCATCACTCCTAAGCAAGCCCGAATCGTTTTGCTGCTGATGCATTGTTGAATTTAACGACTAAATTTTAACAGAAAATGAAAAGAAAGTTTTGGCTTTTTGCCGCATTCATCTTCATGGCTGCAAATGTATTGGCCATCAACAAAAAAACAGCCAACGAGCCTGATTCGGCTTATTTATTCGCTTACAATGCCAACGGACTTCGGTTTGCCTGGAGTTTGGATAAACAGAACTGGACGCCGATAGGAAATGATTATACCTTTTTAAAGAGTGATTATGGCCGATGGGGAAGCGAGAAAAAAATGATAACACCTTTCCTTATTCAGGGTAAAAACGGACTGTGGGTATGCATCTGGAGCCTGAATAACCATACCTTACAATTTGCAACTTCAACTTCTGAAGATCTGATCAGCTGGAACCCGCAAAGCTACCCCTATGTAAATCAGGGTAAGAATGTTTTACGTCCGGTTATTGCCTATAACCCTAATCTTGATGAATATACCGTAACCTATGCGGATGCCGACGAAAAGTATTTTCAAACCAAAACCAAAGATTTAAGCCATTACAGCCCTATAAAAGAAGTGCCCGCATCAGCTTATCATGACCTGCGTACTGCTGTTAATCTACCCCATGCCGGTATGGGTCAGGTGTACCGTTTGCCATGGAAAGTTATTTTGGGTTTGAAAAAAACATATGAGTTAAAGGATTACAAAAATAAACAGAATGGAGAGACAACTAAAGATGATGCCGTGCGTTTTGCAGGTCTTAAAAATGTAGAGGCCAGGATAACTTTCCAACCTGATCAGACAAAGCCGATCAGCAACATGCTAACAGGTGTATTTTTCGAAGATTTAAATTATGCGGCTGATGGAGGATTGTATGCAGAACTGATTCAAAACCGGGATTTCGAATATCACCTTCGCGATAAAGAGTATAATGACCAAAACTGGAACAGCAGTTACGCCTGGACATTGAAAGGCGACCGTGCAACGATGAAAATAGATTCGGTTTCGCCAATCCATCCCAATAATCCGCACTATGCAGTTTTGGATATTCCTGTTGCCGGGGCATCTATCCTAAATAGCGGTTTTGATGGAATAACAGTAAAAAAAGGCGAAACTTACGATTTTTCACTATCAGCGAAATTACTGGATACAAAAAGGATGAATCTTGAGGTAAGGCTGGTAAGTGACAAACTAGGAATTTTGGCCAAATCAAATTTAAATATTACTTCAAACAACTGGAAAACAGCAGCTTTAAGTTTAGTGTCTGCTGTAGATGCAAGCCATGCAAAACTCGAAATCGTGATGGCTAACCAAGGGCGTATTGCAATTGATATGGTTTCATTATTTCCAAAAAACACCTTTAAGGGCCGCAAAAATGGCTTGAGGTCGGATTTGGCACAAGCCATTGGAGCTATACATCCGCGTTTTGTACGTTTTCCGGGAGGTTGCCTTGCCCACGGAGATGGTATTGCCAATATTTATAAATGGAAAAACTCCATCGGACCTTTAGCGGCACGCAAACCAGACCGAAATCTTTGGGGCTATCATCAAACCATGGGGCTTGGTTATTATGAATATTTCCAGTTTTGCGAAGATATTGGTGCTGCGCCTGTTCCCGTTATAGCTGCTGGTGTACCTTGCCAAAATTCGGCCACAGGCGGTGGTGGCCAGCAGGGCGGTATACCAATGAGTGAAATGGGGCAATATATCCAAGATATTGTAGATTTAATTGAATACGCCAATGGCGATGTAAAAACTGAATGGGGGAAAAAACGTGCCGAAGCAGGACACCCCAAACCATTTAACCTGAAATATATTGGCATTGGTAATGAAGACCAGATTACAGAGGTATTTGCTGAACGGTTTACGATGATTTACAATGCCTTAAAAAAATCGCACCCCGAAATTACAGTTATTGGCACTGCAGGTCCATTTTTTGAAGGAACTGACTATGAAGCCGGCTGGCAAATTGCATCAAACCTTAATGTACCGATAATTGACGAACATTATTACCAGTCGCCAGGCTGGTTTATCAATAATCAGGATTTTTACGATAGTTATGATCGTTCTAAATCTAAAGTTTACCTGGGCGAATATGCGGCAAGTTTACCAGGTGGTAACAGGACAAACCTGGAAACTTCGCTTGCCGAGGCCTTGTATCTCCTTTCACTTGAACGCAATGGTGATGTGGTGAGCATGGCCTCTTACGCCCCGCTTTTAGCCAAAGAGGGCCATACCCAATGGGATCCTGATCTGATTTATTTTAACAATACAGAAGTAAAACCTACTATAGGCTACTTTGTACAACAACTATATGGACAGAATGCCGGAGATGAGTATATTCCATCAACTGTGGCACTCTCTTCGAATCAAGAAAACGTGAGAAAACGGATAGCCTGTTCAATGGTTAAAGATGCTAAAACCGGAGATTTAGTCGTTAAAATGGTCAACCTGCTTCCGGTAAATGTAAACACCTCATTTGATTTCAATCAGCAACAACTTGGAAAAAATGCCTTTAAAACCGTACTTTCCGGCAACCCGAATGACAAGAGAGCTGTTCCGGTTGTGACAAAAATTGATTCTGAAGCAATCAGACAACTGGAGCTGCCGGCTTATTCATTTACCGTTTTGAGATTTAAAGCAAAGTAGGATAATAGGAAATATCCCCTCCTTTACAATTTTTGCGATGTAAAATACTATTTCATTAAGGATGCACTCTGTCTAGTTAGACTGTGCATCCTTTTTAAGTAAAACTGAACCATTAAATCGCTGCGTTAATATTAGAAATTGGTATTAACAATTGATTGGCTTCTGCCCGAATCAATAAAGTCAAGTGCAACAATTCCGAATTTCCCATGGGTATTGTTGGCAAAAAATGTGGTAATTTTTGGATTGATGAAATTCGATACCGTTGTAATACTTGGGATATTAAATATACCTGCCTTATAACCACTCGCATAGTTGAGATAAAGCCTGTTAGCGGCATCATTTTTTGTTTCATTTAATAACGTTTCTACTTTTGTCCATTTGGTATTCACATCGTTTACATTGTAAAAATCCTGAACTTTTAAATTTGCCGCGTTATTGATCTCAAATGTAGTATTATCGGCCCAGGCCGTAGCGTCAATTCCTTTTGGCGATGATGCGGAAAACCTTCGCAAAAGTCTGATTTTCCCACGGATACTGCCCAAAGTAGGAATGTTGTTTCCTAAATCCCACTTGCCGGGATTTTGCTGTACATAACTGTCGAATGTTTGCTCAAAAGAACGGCTATTGTTCGATGGGGTATGTTCTTCTTTTACGCTCATAATAATGGCTTCTGTTGGGTGACTGTTCAGGAAATTGATACAGGCATTCAGCACGTCATTAAAATTAAGATTTTGATAAATGGCTCCATGATGAATGGCAAAAGCGTTGTCTATGTGCCTGCAGCGGATATCCAGATAACGAACGCCAGCATTTAACTGATCGGTAATGCTCAGGTTCTGACATTTTGCAGTGCCTGAAACAGGTTCGATCGTAGCGCCGGAATCGTGCGTACCTGGGATAGAAATGAGTGCTATGCTGTTTTGATCGGCAAGTACGCTCATCCAGTTATTAAGCGAAAAACCTGATAAAGCCGCATTTGGATTTACATTTTCTTTAAGTTTTGGTCCGGAAAATTTTTCAGTTTCTTGTTGTTCTTTTTTACAGGCACTAAAGGTTAGCACCAAGGCCACAAAAAGTGGTAGTTGTAATTTTCTCATAGTTTTTTTAAGATTGATGATTTATTTGGTTCAGCTTAATAAAACTAGTAAAATGATTTACTAAATCGATATTCCATCAATAATTTCATAATTAATTAATATTGGCTTGCTGGTTCCGACGATCTATTTCGTATTGAAGTAACGAAATAGTTATATTGCGGCATCAAATCATAATGAACATTTTCACAAAAAATAACCTCAGCAAACTGTCTTCATTACTTTTAAAAAAGCAATGTGTATTTGCCGTTTATCTCATACTGGCTTTGGTAGCTGGTTTTAAACAATACCACCACCATTCTTACAATAATTATCTGATCTTCAAATATGTTTACTGGCATACTGTAGACTTGCAGAATCTATATAATAATTATCCCGAATACCAAGACAGTAACCATTACGGGCCGGTATTTTCTGTTTTCATAGCGCCTTTTGCCTTATTGCCTGACGGCCTTGGTTGTATATTGTGGAACATCGCCAATGTAACCATATTACTTTGGGGCATTTACAGCCTCCCCATATCCCTTAACAAGCGAACAATAATAGCATGGATCTGTGCACATGAAACCTTAACCGCACTCTTCAGTTTCCAGTTTAACATCGCCCTGACTGGATTAATATTGCTTAGTTTCTCTTATCTGATCAAAAAGAAGGAAGTACAATCTGCTTTTTTTATTGCCTTAGGCACGTTGATTAAACTTTACGGGATTGTTGGACTGGCATTTTTCTTTTTCACCAAAAATAAGTTAAAATTTATTTTAGGCTGCTTTATTGCATTTGCGGGGTTGTTTGCCTTGCCAATGGTCATTTCCTCGCCGGCTTTTGTCATGCAATCCTATAGTGACTGGTATCATTCTTTAGCTCATAAAAATGATTTAAATGCCTCGTTAACATCTTTTCAGGATATTTCTTTAATGGGAATTGTGAGGCGTATAACCGGTAATATCAACATTCCGAATACCCCTTTTTTGCTAGGTGGATTAATATTATTTGGTTTGCCTTATGTCCGTATCAATCAGTATAAACATCTAGGTTTTAGGTTAATGTTATTGGCTTCAACATTGATTTTTACGGTGATATTTAGCAGCGGTTCCGAATCGCCAACTTATATTATTGCTTTTGCAGGGGTTGCCATTTGGTTTATGCTGCAGCAGAACCCAAAAAATGGATGGACCATTGGCTTATTTATCTTTGCATTTATATTAACCAGCCTGTCTCCAACGGATATTTTCCCAGGACAGGTTAAAGAATTTATTCGTCTATATTCGCTTAAAGCCCTACCTTGCGTCATCATTTGGCTAACTATAATCTACCAAATGATGAAAGAAGATTTTGAGTCTTATCTGATTACCGATAAATGAAGAAGTTAGTTTCTATAGTAATTCCTGCTTACAACGAAGCCGATAATATTTTTGTCATTGCAGAAAGCATTAAACAAGTTTTTTCAACCATCAATTACGAGTACGAAATAATATTGGTAGATGATGGTAGTGCCGATCATACGCTCGAACAGATTAAAGATTATGCTTCAACAGCAAGTAATATCTTTTTCCTTGAATTTTCTAAAAATTTTGGTCATCAACTGGCTGTTAAGGCAGGCATGGATCATGCTTTTGGCGATTGTGTAATTTCGATGGATTGCGATATGCAACACCCTCCGGAATTGATTCCCGATATGATTGCAAAATGGGAAGCGGGTTATGAAGTGGTTTACACCATTCGTGAAGAAGATAAAAATCTATCGAAAGGTAAGAGAAGTTCATCAAGCCTGTTTTATAAAGTATTAAACTGGCTTTCTGATATCGATTTAGAGCCTGGAGCAGCAGATTTCCGGCTGCTCGATCAGCGGGTGGTTAATGTTTTCCGTAATTTTCATGAAAATGAGCCATTTCTTCGAGGTCTGGTAAAATGGCTGGGTTTTAAGCAATATGCTATTAAATATAATCCGGCGGCACGTTTTTCAGGTAAAAGTAAATACACCCTTAAAAAAATGCTTAGGTTAGCCTTGCACGGCGTTACTTCTTTTAGCATCAAGCCGCTCTACACCGCAGTTTACCTGGGTTTTATCCTGTCTTTTGCCTCTGTGCTTTATGTGCCGTATATTATCTACGCCTTTGTAAACCATGTAGAAGTTTCTGGCTGGGCATCTGTAATTATGACGATTGTTTTTTTTGGAGGTCTACAGCTCATTATCTTAGGTATTATAGGTATTTACGTAGGTAAAATGTTTATGCAAACTAAAAACCGCCCTAATTACATTATCCGTTCAACTAATATTCAACAAAAATAAATGGTACTGTTAAGTTTTGATATAGAAGAATTTGATATGCCTTTCGAGTATGGAAAAGATATTTCTTTTGAAGATCAGATTGCCATTTCGAGGGCAGGTACCATTGCCATTTTAGATATTTTGGATAAATACAGGGTGAAGGCTACCTTTTTCTGCACCGTTACCTTTGCAGAAAATATTCCCGATCTGATTAAAAGGATTACCGAAACCGGACACGAACTCGCTTCGCACGGGTATTATCATTCTAACTTTAAGCCAGAACATCTGCTTCAATCAAAATTAAAACTAGAAGAACTTTCGGGCAAAGAAATTACAGGTTATCGCATGGCGAGAATGATGCCAGTTGATGAAAAGGAGATTGAAAAGGCCGGATATACCTACAATACTTCTATTAATCCAACTTATTTGCCCGGACGCTACAATAACTTCAATATTTCACGAACACATTTTATCAAAGATAACGTTTTGCAGATTCCTGCTTCCGTTAGTCCAGTGATTCGTTTCCCTCTATTCTGGCTTTCCTTCCATAACCTGCCCTTAAGTATTTACAAAACCTTAGCCAGCTGGACCTATAAAAAAGATAAATACCTGAATATTTACTTTCATCCATGGGAATTTACCGACTTAAGTGATTTTGAACGCTTTGGTTTCCCTGGTTACGTTAGGAAGGATACGGGTGTGAAAATGATTAAGCGCATGGAAGCGCTTATTTCATGGATGAAAGCAAAAAACTACCCATTTGGCACCTTCCAGGAGTTTATTAAAACCCTGAATTCTTAGATTTTAAGGGTGTCATTTCATTCAGGGCTGCAACCAGCGTGTTTAGCCCCGGGCGAAGCGACATCCCCGAACGCGCAGCGAAGGGATACAGCGGAGCACGGGACAAGCCTAAATAGCTGCAGTGATCCTGCGCTCCACAAACTAAAAACCTGCCTTATTTATACGTCTCTGCCAATTTCAGTGCGTTATAGGCATTAACAATCCCACCACTCACACAAATTTCACTAAAAGGTACACGCGTGTTTTCGCCTCCTTCATTTTTATACTTCACCTTATGGGCCACTTTAGAAACCGATTTCATAATAATTTCCCGTATCTGTGCCGGCTTTAAATCCGGATAATAACTTAAGATTAGTGCCGCCAAACCCGCCACCACAGGCGAAGCCATGCTCGTTCCGTCCGCCTCTTCATATTTATTATCAGGAATCGTTGAATTAATTAAAAATCCGGGAGCAAACACATCTACAGTATATTTACCATAATTGGAGAAACTGGCTTTCAGATTATCATCATCTTTATAGGCACTTGCACCTACTTCAATCCAATTATTGGCATGAGGAAGATTAAACTTTGCAGAGTCTATTGGTATAGGTTTTACGAATGTAGATCGGTTATAAGGTGGCCTCATACCCATTCCATTATTTTGTGCCATAGGTTTCGGTGGCGTAAAATCAGGCTTGCCCGGCTTTTTATTGGCTTCTTTATAGGCATCTGCCTCTTTACTGTCAAAAAATTTATTGGGAAAATTTTCTTCCAGATCATTATTCTGATTATCATTTCCGGCTGCATGCACTAGCAATACCCCTTTAAGTTCAGCATATTTTACCGCAGAATCTACCGCTTTCTTATCCCACTTATAACTTTTCCCAAAGCTCATGTTAATTACTTTCGCACCATTATCTACGGCATATCTGATGCCGTTGGCTACATCTTTATCACGTTCGTCGCCCGTAGGTACTACCCTGATGGCCATGATACTGACATGGTTGGCTACCCCCATGATACCTATCGAATTAGTACGATCGGCACCAATAATCCCCGAAACGTGCGTACCATGAAAAGCATCCGGACCTTTAACATCGCTATTTCCATAATTCTTTTGGTAAGCATTGCTGTAGTCGTCTCCAACCAGTTCTGCGCGCATGTCATATTTAGGATTTAAGTTATACTTCAACATCGCGTCGTATTGCCTGTACCCCTCTTTAATACTCTTATAAAATTTTTCGAAACTTCCATCTTCCCTTGCACCTTTCCTGATAATTTTTTTTACCTGCTCTTCAGTTTCATCATCAGCTTTGTAGCGATCCACATCATCCATCGTTGGGATTTGCTTTTTACTGATTTTAGCTACCGTATCCAAAACTTTGTTAATGGCAATCAACACTGAAAAGGTATTACTGGCATCTTCATATTTTTTACCAAAATCGCCCACCATTTTTTTATACAGTTTAAATTCTTCCTTTTGTGTGCTGTCTAATGGTGTTAAATTGGTTGTCGACTGATATTTCGGCGTATAAATTCTTAACAAACGAACGAGTTCCAAATTATCGAACTCCAGGTTGCCCTTTTTAGAGCCAATAAAATTCCACCCATGAATATCATCAATATAACCATTGCCATCATCATCTATTCCATTTCCAGGAATCTCTTTTTTATTTGTCCATAAAACACTTTTTAGGTCAGGATGAGCAGTATCTACACCACCATCTATTACGGCTACCACAACATTTTGCTTAGGTTTTTTATCTTTTAAAAGTTCGCGATAAGCCTTCTCTGTACTGATACCGAAATATCCATTTTCCAATAAATCGAGGTTAAACCAATTTGCGGGGAGTTGTACATTCTTACTTTGTGCAAAAACATTAAAATTTAAGCTCAAAAAAATAGCGAGAAAAGTTAATTTCTTAAGGTTTACATTCATCATCATCATATGTACGTATTACTACAATAATACGGTTTTATTACTTTCAGGATGAAAGTTTTCACATCTTTTAACAAGCTTATTTGATCTATTTTGGAGCGCAGTTTCTGTGCTTTTGGGTCAGGTAGTACCGTCCCTCTCGTTTTTTGATGGGAAACATGGAAGATGTAAAACGGATGATGGAATGCTCTCTGCGGAGATCAGTGTAATCTGCGGGAACAAAGCTTAGCTTTTCCTGATTCCTAATTATGCAAAAGTATCTGTTTTTTGGAGCGCAATTTCCTGTGCTTATCGGTTGGGTTCCGTCCTGCTGTGCACTCTATCCTTTTGGATACCTTATTTTTTAAACAATTTTTCTTAGCCAAAAGGGATGACGCTTCCATCAGGGCTATTTTACCCGGGATATAATGGAAGATGTAAAACGGATGATGGAATGCTATCTGCGGAGATCTGTGTAATCTGCGGGAAACCGCTATGCCCTATGCCCCATGCCCTGTGCCCTTTGCGGATTAAAACAAGAAAGCCCTTCAACATTACTGCTGAAGGGCTTCTCTTTAAGATCTGGCACCGACCTACTCTCCCACGTGTTACCGCAGTACCATCGGCTCTGGTGGGCTTAACTTCTCTGTTCGGAATG
>Ga0308160_10000353_pt1 | contig 94752 bp, 86 predicted proteins | sample PhyFR1_FD_201036 | JGI IMG/M metagenome (GOLD analysis project Ga0308160, IMG submission 201036) | Phyllosphere microbial communities from UC Gill Tract Community Farm, Albany, California, United States - DLSLF.R1 | ecosystem: Host-associated > Plants > Phyllosphere > Unclassified | place: USA...
GCCGCTTCGGGGCACTCCAGGTCCGCTGGGCAAAGGGCACCAAGGGCTCGGGCCCCCGCCGCCGGACCGTGCTCACCGTCCCGGAATTCGACTGGGTGGTGGGCCTTCTCGAGTACTGGCTCTCCCCTGACGGCCGCAAACGATTCCCCACCGCTGACCGATCAGCCAGCCTCTGGCCATCGGAGCGCTCCGGCTCAACCGTTTATCGCAACTTCGACCGTTCTTTCCAGCGGGTGCGGAAGATCGCCGGGCTTCCGGAAGAACTGACCCTGCACACGCTGAGGCACTCGTACGTGACGCATCTGATCGAGGCCGGCTACGACCCGCTGTTTATCCAGCAGCAGGTCGGACACAGCTACTCCTCCACCACAGCGCTCTATACTTCCGTGTCGGCGGACTTCAAGCAGAAGTCCATCCAGAAAATGATCGCCCAGCGGCTTCGGAAGGGCGACAGCGAGGAGAACAGCCATGGCTGAACAGCGACGAATCGGCTACCGCTGGAACCTCCGGCAGCTCATGGCCCAAAGAAACCTCTGGAAGACCACTGAGCTGCTCCCGCTCCTCAAAGCCCGGGGCATTAACCTCTCCAACGCCCAGGTCCACCGGCTCGTCACCGGAACACCCGAGCGCATTCCCGCCCAGACCTTCGCCGCCCTCTGCGACATCCTCGACTGCACGCCCAACGACCTGTTCGAACCCTTCGTGCAGATGCGCGCCGCCAAGACCGCCAATGCCCCAAAGCGGCCAGAAGACCTGGGCATCGCACCCGGCGCACCAATTGCCCGCCGAATCCGGGTTCTCCCGCCGGAAGAAGATGACTAGGCCCCGTAGAGCCGGCGACCCAGCAAAGTGGCCGGAAGCCTGCGCCCGCTGCGCAGAGCACCACAAAATCGCGGTCCGCTGGCCCGACGGCGGAATCTGCGGCTACTGCTACCAGCAAGCCAAAAGAACCCGCGGCACCTGCGCTTGCGGCCACGAAGGGGTGCTACCCGGCCGCGTCGACACCCTGCCGGCCTGCCGGAAATGCTCTGGCGTCCGCCTCAACGTCGACTGCATCGGATGCGGCAAAGAAGACGAACTACACTCAGGCAACCGATGCTGGTCTTGCATCCTTACCCTGACCGTCGACCGGATCCTCCGCCGGCCGGACAACCAGCCGCCATCCCCCGAAATCCAAGCAGTCGGAACCGCTCTGAAGTCCATGAAACGCGCCAACAGCGGACTCACCTGGATCCAGCAGCCACACGTCACCGAGTTCCTCCGACAGCTCGCCACCGAGCCTGTGATCACCCACGCCCGCCTCGACGAACTACCGGCATCGCGCACCCGCGAATACGTCCGCGGACTACTGGTGGAACACAATGCGCTGCCGCGCCGCGATGAACTCAGCACTAGGTTCAGCGACTGGGCCGATCAGGCCCTCGACCGGATCACCAGCCCGAGCCACCGCGACATCACCCGCCGCTACATCCGATGGCACCACCAGCGCCGCATGAACCAGATGGATGAAGTAACCCGAGGAACGTTCCTGCGGGCCAAACAAGCAGTCACCGTCGCCATCGAACTACTAAACTGGCTCAGCGAACAACAAGGCACCGAACTGGCCGAAGTTAATCAAGCGCACCTGGACCGATGGCAGGCAGAAGGCCCCACGACACGAGGCATCGCCTCACGCTTCCTCGACTGGGCAATCAGAACCAACCTCATCGACCCATCCCTGAAACTGCAGCCCCACCGCCGCGGCACCAGTCCGCGGCTCGACGCCGCCGCTCAGTCCGATCTCGTTGCCAATCTCAGCCACGTGACCGATATGAACCCTAGACACCGCGCCGCGGCCATCCTCATCCTGGTTTTCGGCCAACAAGTGTCAGACATCGTCCAACTAACCTGGGACAACGTCACCGTGACAGAGGACCTCGTCAGCATCACCCTCGGAACCGTTGAAATCGCACTGACATCACCGCTCGATGAGCCCTGGCGCGAACTTGCAGCCACACCAACCCATCACCAGACAGCCTCGCACCCCAACAGCAACTGGGTATTCCGAGGAGGCTTACCGGGCCAGCATCTCCAGGCCTCAACGCTGACGGAGCAACTCAGAGCTTCGTTCAGCAGCAGGGCGGCCAGACTGGGAACACTTCACGAACTCACCAAACTCGCCCCTGTGGCCATTATTGCCGAAGCCCTTGGCTACTCCCCGGCCACAATTGATCGCCACGCACTGGCGGCATCGGCAAATTACATGGAATACCTGTCGGCTTTGACGCCGTCATCCGGCGCTCGGAATCTACCGCTGAGCCACTAGATATCGAGGAGCGATGGGTCCTCCCATACGTCCTCGTATCCGGGCGCCACGAGGAAGCGGGTTCCCGGCGGTAGATGCATTAGGTGGACAATCTCCGGGCATCGCTCTAACAGATGAGACGCGTGCCATGGCTGAAAAAAGTCATCCTCAGCCGAAAGTTCGCCCGTCCAGACGTACCAACCATTTGTGCCACCAGCGGGTGGGTGGCGAAGCCCGTGCACGGGCCAATCCCAATCGTTCGAGATTAGGGATCTTGACGCACCCAGCACGTCATCCTGTTCATTTGCCGGCATAGTGCCATTCTTCCCTGAAACCACGACCGTAAGCGGAAGCTACTCGTCCCACATCTACTCGTCCCGCTGCCAGTCAAAAGCACCGGAGTACAAGTAGCTGCGAGAACTCCCGCCCATCAACGATTCCGGCGTTTCCGCAGGTAAAAACAGGTTTCCAACTACGATGTGCACGCGCCCGGCGCATGGACCCGCGTCCGGCTCCTTGAGACTCCGGGGTTTCCTGCATCTAATGCAGGTTTCCACGGTTATGGAAGGCCTGGACGCGTGGGCTCCTGAACTAATAACGCGAGCTGTAGATGATTAGGATGACCTGCAACTTGGTGATGTTAAGGATCAGCATGGTGCCAGGTATCGAGATGAGAGCCAGGAGCGCCCAGAGAATTCCGGCGCCAATATGCGCTGGCGCCGGACTCCTTTCTGGGGTGCTCTCGCCGTCCTGGTGGGCCCGGATGCGATTGCTTGTTCCCCATGCGGCGATGCTGAGTGGAGCAAGGATCAGCGTCACGGTGAACGCTGCATCAGAGAATGGATCGTTCATCTGATACCAAGCCCCGGAAACTATTTTCGGAAAGAACCCATTGACTACGGCCACGGACGCCACGTACGCGAGATAGCTCGCACACATGGCTACATGTGGCCAGCGTCTCAACGCCGTCGCAACCGTTAGAGCCTTCTCTGAAGCTGTAGCCACTCCCATGGCCCCAAGTATTACATCCATGCGGTAGTTACTCCCGGCCTACAGATACCCGCGGTTGCCAGTTAAACCACGGGAGTGGAAGTATCTGCGAGAACTACTGTCCGTCCACGATTCCGAGTTTGCCGCAAGCGTGACCGGCCATGTGAAACATAAACATTGCCGAGTGACGTTCAGCCCATTGGCTCACAGCAAGTAACGAAATGCAGTCCACCGCTTGATCGTCAAGATGCAGTCATCGTTATGTCTTGCGCTAAAGGTTGGCTTTCGTTTGGCGGATACTATGCGGAATCTGGCTTTGGCACCGCAGGCTATACATACCAAGTTTCCCCGGTGTAGGGCGCGGGATTTGTCGTCCATGGTGATGTATTGCTGGATGGTTATGTCACTGTTGTTCTTAAGACACAGCACCCTGTTCATTGGATTGTACTCATTGCTGTGGCTGTTTCCCCGGAGGCGTCAGCGCTAGGCATTGTGTCTTGCCCCTGCGTAGGCGGGTTTCAGTAGTGATCCGGTTAAATGATTCAACCTCTCGATCGTTTGCAAAGCCTCATCTTCCTCCCAATCTTGAAGGTGTTTTTTGAAGATCGCAGAGCGCTCTTCCTCAATGAGCTGCAGTTTGCTGGCACCCCTCGGCGTGATGGCAACGAGCTGGGCACGTCCATCTTTGGGATCCCTCCTCCGGGTCACTAGCCCTTGGTCCTCCAGCTCGGCAATGTGTCGACTGAGGACCGGATTGCCAATACCTAGACTCGATGCCAGGCCGGTTGCCCTGCACTCGCCCTCGCCTACGAGGCGAAGGACGAAGTGCAGAGCGGCTCCCAGGCCTTCCGTGCGGGAGCTGAAATTTGTAGCGGCAATGCAGCGGACAGCGCGCTGAAGGTCCAGAACCTCATTCACAAGGCGTGTTGCTGTCGTCGGGGCGAGTGCCATACGAGTTCCTAAAGAAGGTGGCGACGATTCGTATCGTCCGTGACCTTTGAGAGTTCTTTATTGGTTGCGGCCGCTGAGCTGGAGGACCTGCTTGAAGAGGCCCGAGTGGTCCAGGCCGCCGTCGCCTTGGTTGACGGTTGCGGCGACGAGCTGCGCGACGACGGCGCCGAGCGGGACGGAGACGTTGGCTTCGCGGGCTGCGGAGGTGACGATGCCCAGGTCCTTGTGGTGGAGGGCCAGACGGAAGCCGGGGTCGAAGTTGCGGTCCAGCATCTTCTGACCCTTCTGGTCGAGGACCTTGGAGCCGGCCAAGCCACCGCCGAGGACCTTCAGTGCTGCGTCGGTGTCTACGCCATAGGCCTCGAGGAAGGCGATGGCCTCGCCGAGGACCTGGATGTTGACGGCCACGATCAGCTGGTTGGCTGCCTTGACGGTCTGGCCGGAGCCGGACGGGCCGACGTGGACGATGGTCTTGCCCACTGCGTTGAGGACATCCTGTGCTGCCTCGAAGTCAGCTGCGTCGCCACCGACCATGATGGACAGGACGGCGTCGATGGCGCCCTGCTCGCCGCCGGAGACCGGTGCGTCGAGGGGGCGGATGCCTGCTTCACGGGCTTCGTCCGAGAGGCGCTTGGCGACGTCCGGGCGGATGCTGGAGGCGTCGATCCACAAGGTGCCCTTCTTCGCGTTGGCGAAGACGCCGTCCTTGCCGCTGACTACACCCTCAACGTCCGGGGAGTCCGGCACCATGGTGATGACGACGTCGGCGTCCTTGACTGCGTCCGCGATGGAGCTGGCGCCCTGGCCGCCCTCGGAGACGAGCTTGTCGATCTTGTCCGCGCTGCGGTTGAATCCGGTGACCGTGTGGCCTGCCTTGACGAGGTTGATGGCCATGGGCAGGCCCATGATTCCCAGGCCGATGACTGCAACGTTGCTCAACAGTGTTCCTTTGATTATGAAAGATCGTGGCTTCTTTGAAGGGGATTCGATTAATTCGGTTGTGTCAATGAAAACGCGAAGGCTTCGTCGACAACCTGAGGAAGAGAGATTGCGGTGCTTAGCAGGATTCCGTTCTCGTCGTTTTCCAAAGGCTCCAGAGTTGCGAGTTGGGAATTCAGCAGCGAGGGCGGCATGAAGTGGCCGGGGCGGTTGTTCATGCGTTCGTTCAGGAGTTCGCGGCTACCGTGCAGGTGGACGAACACCACGGACGGATCGCCTTGGCGGATGAGGTCGCGGTAGGCGCGCTTGAGCGCGCTGCAGGCGATCACCAAGGGTGCGTCCGACGTCGAGAATCGCCTGCCGATCTCGGCGAGCCATAGTGCCCGGTCGGTGTCGTTAAGCGGAGTACCGGAGGCCATCTTGTCGATGTTCGCCTGCGGGTGGAGGGCGTCGCCGTCGAGGAATTCCGCGCCGAGGCGTTCGGCGAGGGCGGCGCCGACCGTGCTTTTGCCGCAGCCGGCGACGCCCATAACGACGATGTGGTGCGGTTTACCAGTCATGGACGGTGCCGTCCACGAGGCGGTTGTAGGGCAGGTAGGCCTGCTGGTAGGGGTAGGCTGCTGCGGCTTCTTCGTTGAATTCGACGCCGATGCCGGGGTTGTCGCCCGGGTGCAGGTAGCCGTCCTTGAAGGTCATGGACTGTTCGAAGATCTCGTTGGTCTTGTCCGAGTGCTGCATGTATTCCTGGATGCCGTAGTTGTGGATGGCCAGGCCGACGTGCAGCTGCGCGGCGAAACCGACTGGGGAGATGTCCGTGGGGCCGTGGAAGCCGGACTTGATCTGGTATTGCGCGGCGAAGTCCATGACCTTCTTCAGCGGTGAGATGCCGCCGAAGTGGGTGGATGCGGCACGGACGTAGTCGATCAGCTGTTCCTTGATGAGGGTCTGGTAGTCCCACACGGTGTTGAAGATTTCGCCGATGGCCAGCGGGGTGGTGGTGTGCTGGCGGACCAGGCGCAGGCCTTCCTGGTTCTCGGCCGGGGTGCAGTCTTCCAGCCAGAACAGGTCGTACGGTTCCAGGGCCTTGCCGAGCTTGGCAGCCTGGATCGGGGTCATGCGATGGTGGCCGTCGTGCAGCAGCGGGATCTCCGGGCCGAACTCGTTCCGCACCGCTTCGAACACGGTGGGCAGGTGGCGCAGGTAGGCGCGGGTGTCCCAGTCCTCCTCCAGCGGGAAGTTACCGCGGCCGGCGGGCTCGTAGTCGTACCGCTCCCCCGAGGCCTGCGCCTGGGCAGCAACACCGTAGACGGCCTTGATCCCGGGAACAGCGGTCTGGATGCGGATGGACTTGTATCCGAGTTCCAGGTGCTCGCGTACAGAGTCGAAAAGCGAGGGAATGTCGGAGCCGGAAGCATGCCCGTAGGCCCGCAGGCCGTTGCGGGAAGCACCGCCCAGGAGTTGGTAAACCGGCATGCCGGCCATCTTGCCCTTGATGTCCCACAAGGCCATGTCGACGGCGGCAATGGCCGCCATGGTCACCGGGCCGCGGCGCCAGTACGAGGAGCGGTACAGGAACTGCCAGGTGTCCTCGATCCGGTGCGGGTCCTTCCCGATCAGCAACTGGGCGACGTGCTCCTTCAAATACGCGGCGACGGCGAGTTCCCGGCCGTTCAGCGTGGCGTCGCCGATACCGGTCACACCGTCCTCGGTCGTGATCCGGAGAGTGACGAAGTTGCGGGACGGGCTGGTCACGAAGACTTCAGCGGCAATGATTTTCATGGCATGGTTCCTTCCGTGTGCGTGTTGCCGCCTTAGCGGCCCGCGTGGTCAAAAGCGGAATCATCCGCGGGGAAAGCAGTAGCAAAAGCGGTTTGCAGAGCATCGATCGATGCAACGAGCTCAGTGTTGGTGGCAAGCTCCGGGTCTAGTAGCGCTACCAGAGCGGTGGTACGTTCTTTGCCTTTGAGGGCATTGACGGAGTTGATCTCAGCAGCGAGCGGGTCCTGAGGTCCGCTGGTTGTTGACGAGAGGTACGCGAGCCAAGCGGCAATCGCTCGTGCTGCTCCGTACCCGGGTCGGCCAGCGGCTCGTTCGGCGTTCAGAACGGGGAGGACCCGCATACGCAGTTTCGTGGTGCCATCCATTGCGATCTGTGCAAGGTGATGCGCGATGCGGCTATTGCCGAATCGTTCCAGCAACGCGGCCCTGTAGGCGGAAACATCCAAGCTTGCCGGGAGGTGTCGGGAGGCTTCGTCCCAGAATTCCTCAACCGCAGCTCGGCATATTGGGTCGTTTAGCGCCTGAGCCACGGTATGGTGTCCGCGGGACAACCCTGAGTACGCCAGGATGGAGTGCGCGCCATTGAGCAGCCAGAGTTTGCGGTTCTCGTACGGTTCTATGTCGTCCACAAACAGGGCCCCGGCGTCTTCCCATCGCGGCCGCCCGGCAGGGAACGAGCCGCTGAGCACCCAGTTATGGAACGGCTCAGTGACTACGGGCGCAGCGTCGAGGTATCCACAGGAGTCGGCTACCAGGGCGATGTCTTCCGGAGTGGTCCGTGGGGTGATGCGGTCCACGGAGGTACTGACGAAGCTGACGTTCGCGTCAATCCATTCCGCTAGCCCGGCGAATGGACCATCTTGTCCCGGAGGCCAGGCGGCGAGGAGGAGGACAGCGTTGCGGGTGACCTCGCCGTTGTGAGCCAGGTTGTCGCAGCAGACAACGGCGAGTGGTCCCGCACCTGCTTTCCTACGGGCGTTCAGCGCCAGGACGAGGCGTCCCAGTGCAGAGGAAGATTCCAGATCTCCGCCGGTGGCTGGGTCGATGGCATACGCTGCCTCGGTAATGGTCAAGGTGATTACTGCCGTTTGCGGGGATCCCACCAGTTGCATCAGACGTTGCAGGTCTGCCCCGTCGATGGCCTCGGTGATACTGCCAACAACCTCGAAGGAGTCCCCGGAGCCCGAGCGTTCCACCACTGTGAACAGGCCATCCTGTGCAGCCAAGACAGTGGCGGCGTCCGGGCGTCGGCCGGTGAAGGAGGCGATGCCCCACTCCTCGGCATCGCTGGCGTGCTGTGTGTACCAGGCCTGGTGGGAGCGGTGGAATGCGCCCAAGCCGAGGTGGACGATGCGGACGGGGGCAGCCGGAGCCGTCCTCTGTAATGAGGCGCTCACAGCTTGAACACCCTTCGTGGCGAGCCATCGACGACGTCGAGGATCAGCTCATGCGCGCGGTCCTCGCTGATGCGGTGCTCGGCAACGAGGCGGGCGAGGAACGACGCTTCGATCCTGCGCGAGGCGTCGTGCCGGGCGGGGATGGAGCAGAAAGCGCGGGTGTCGTCGATGAAGCCGGAAGAACGCGAGAAGCCGGCGGTCTCGGTGACCGCTGAGCGGAAACGCAGCATGGCGTCCGGAGCATCGAGGAACCACCACGGCGCGCCCAGGTAGACGGACGGGTAGAAGCCTGCCAGCGGCGCCAATTCCCGCGAGAAGACGGTCTCGTCCAGGGTGAACAGCACCAAGTGGAAGTCCTTGGCGGTGCCGAAGTCCTGCAGCAACGGACGGATCGCCTCGGTGTAGTTGATGGCGAACGGGATGTCGTGGCCGGTGTCCGCGCCGAACTGCTCGAACGTGGGGCCGTGGTGGTTGCGGTACGAGCCCGGATGAATGGTCATCACCAAGCCGTCCTCAACGGACATGCGCGCCATCTGGTACATCATGTGGGCCTCGAATGCGTCGCGGTCCGCGACGGTGGCGTTGCCGGCGCGGGCCTTCTCGAAGAGGGCCTCGGCTTCGGCGTCGTCCAGCTTGAGCGTCGCCGGGGTGCGGACGCCATGGTCCGCGGACACCGCGCCATGCTCCACGAAATAACGACGGCGGTTTTCCAGGGCTGCCATGTAGCCGGCGTAGCCAGTGCCGCCGTCGGCCGCGGTTTCGATCAGCCGTTCCACGTTCGATGCCCACGTGGGGTGCGCGATGTTGAGGTAGGCATCAGGGCGGAACGTGGGCAGGACGCGGCCGTTGAACGTGGGATCCTCGGTCAAGGCCTTGTGGCTCGCGAGGTTGTCCAGGGGATCATCGGTGGTGGCCAGGACCTCGATGTTGAAGTCCTTGAACAACTGACGGGGACGGAAATCCGGCTCCACGAGCTTCGCTGAAATGGCGTCGTAGCTGGCATCGGCGGACATCACGGAGAGGTCCGCGCCGAGCTTGAACACCTGCTCGAACTGGGTGCGGAGCCAGTAGCCGGACGCCGTGCCTTCGAACAGTGGCCAGGCCTCGACGAACCGGCGCCAAACTTCACGGGAGTTCTCGGTTTCACTGGCATGAAGCTGGTCCATGGGCACACCGTCGGCGTGGATCAGGCGGGTGACGTAATGGTCCGGGCTGACCAGCAGCGCTGCGGGATCCGGAAACGGCGTGTTCTGCTCGATGACAGCGGCGTCAACGTGGCCATGGGGAGAAATGATGGGCAGGTCCTGGACCAACTCCAGAAGCGACCTAGCGATGCGGCGCACACCGGAATCAGCCGGAAGAAGCCGGTCAGGGTGTGTAAGAGGCGTGGACATGCCTCCATGCTTGCTCAGGGTGGTCCAATGTGTCAACCGGTTGCCATTCAGTCGATAGACGCGGGTCTTCGCTAAGACTCGGACATTTACACGTGCAGACGCGGGGTTACTGGACTGCCAGTGACGCGTCCGAGTCCGGTGCTGGGGCACGTTGGCAACCGCTTGATTTTTGAGCTTCTCTTGTCCATGCTGTAGATGTGACTGAACTATCACCCCCCACGGCGGAACTTAAGACGTTCCGCGGCGATGCCGAGAGCAGGCCGCACAAGGCCAACGCCACCATCTACGACATCGCGAAGCTGGCGGGAGTCAATCCCTCAACGGTGTCCAGGGCTCTTAGTAAACCTGGGAGGGTCAGTGTTCATACGCGCAAGCTAGTCGAGGAGGCGGCAGCGGAGCTTAATTACCAAGCAAATCCTTTTGCGAGAGCGCTCCCTACCGGGAGGACTAGTACCATCGGCTTGATTGTCACCGACATCGCCAACCCGACGTTCTTCGGAACGATACGAGGGACCGAATTCACAGCTGCGGATCATGACTATTCGGTGATTCTGGCTGAATCAGCCGAGTCGGCTCGGAAGGAGAGGTCCGCGGCCCAGCGCATGCTGGCGAGTGTGGATGGCCTGATTCTGGCGAGCCCGCGGATGGATGACGATCACATCAGGCAGTTGGCCGAAGAGAAGCCCGTCATAGTAGTCAATCGCGATGTTCAGGGAATCACGTGCGTTGTACCGGATGTGGAGAAGGGGTTGGGGGAAGCAGTGCGTCACCTCGCCCTAAACGGACATCGCAAGGTTACTTTCATCGCCGGCCCGGAAGCTTCCTGGATGTCCGGCCGGCGTTGGTTGGGTGTGAAACAGGCCTGTGAATGGTCCCGCATTGACGCAGTGAAGCTGAACTCGGCCAGTCCGACAATCAAAGGCGGACGCGCGGCAGCACGAACAATAGTCGGCAGCGGGACGACAGCAGTCATTGCCTACAACGACCTCCTCGCCATCGGGCTGTTGCACGAACTTCAAGCCGCTGCCTACGTCGTTCCGGACCAAGTCAGCATCATAGGCTTTGACGACATTTTCGGCGCCGATTTCACCACCCCTGCATTAACAACGGTGCGAGCACCAATGGAAGCGTGTGGAGTGGAGGCCGCAAGCCTGTTGCTGAGGGCCCTGAAAGGAACCGAGAAAGGCCCCTCGACGCACTATATCGACACCGAACTCGTCGTCAGGGGCTCCACCGGGAAACTTACAACCTGACCGCAATACCCACCCAGCGCCCGACCTCACGGCCGGTCAAGGCGCTGTTCAAACCATAGGTCACGACACGTTCGCCGGACAACCGCTTGCAGTTGGTCGGCTCGCGCATATCCAGCTTGCCTCGAGGCGGGTGTCTTCTGCCTAGTCGCTCTACGACGCGTCTTCTTCGGCGTCCATCAACAATGTGATGTGAATCACATCAACCCGCTCTCGAAACAGTAAACTAAGATCGGCTATGCTTCTGGCAACCGCTTGCACTTGCCTACGGCAACCGATGACAACCAACAGTCAGGAATTAATCAATGTTGAAACCCCAAGCCTCAGGTACCCGCGATCTTGTCAATCTGGACGGGATTTGGCGGTTCGCCTTGGATGACAGCGACTTGCGGGACCCGTGGTGCGCGCCGCTTCCCGGCTCGCTCGACGTGGCAGTTCCATCCAGTTACAACGACCTTTTCCTCGATCCCGCAATCCGCGACCATGTCGGGTGGGTCTGGTATCAGCGAGACGTCTTCGTGCCGCAGGGTTGGGACACCAAGAGGACGGTCATTCGCTTCGATGCGGCTACTCACCACGGCAAGGTCTACGTCAACGACGTCCTTGTTGTAGAGCATGTCGGGGGTTACACCCCCTTCGAGGCGGATATCAGTGACCACGTTGAGCCGGGGACCTCGTTCCGGCTGACCGTAGGTGTGGACAACGAACTATCGATCCATACCATCCCCCCTGGACATGTCAACGTCGTGGATTCGGGCAAGCGCAGGCAAAGCTACCATCACGACTTTTTCAACTATGCCGGGCTGGCCCGTTCCGTGTGGCTCACAGGCATCCCGGAAACACGAGTGGACGACATCACCGTCACAACGGACCTTGATGGCAGCGCAGGGCTCGTACGCTACACGGTGGCTACTACTGCGCCTTCAGAGGTCCACGTGGTACTTCGTGATGAAGACGGCGCCGAAGTCGCTCGGGGAGAAGGCCCCGAAGGAGTCCTTCGCATCGACGAGGTTAAGCTGTGGCAGCCGGGGGCTGCCTACCTGTACAACCTTGAGGTCGCCCTTTACGAGGAGGGAAACCTGGTTGATTCCTACGCCCAGACGGTCGGAGTGCGAACCATTGAGGTCACAAGGGACCAGTTCCTCATCAACGGCAAGCCGTTCTATTTCACAGGGTTCGGCAAACATGAAGACACCCCGGTCCGAGGAAAGGGCCACGACAACGCGTACTTGGTCCACGATTTCGAGCTGATGAAGTGGATTGGTGCCAACTCCTTCCGCACCTCGCACTATCCCTACGCTGAGGAGGTCCTCGAGTACGCGGACCGGCACGGAATCGTCGTCATCAATGAAACTGCCGCGGTCGGTTTCAACCTGGGGGTCTCGGGCGGCATGACGGCTAAGAATCCACCGCCCACGTTCTCGCAGGAGACACTTGGCGATGAAATGCAGGAAACCCACGCGCAGCACCTGCGCGAACTGATCGGACGCGATAAGAACCATCCCAGCGTTGTCATGTGGTGCATCGCCAACGAACCGGCAAGCCAGGAAGACGGAGCATATGAGTACTTCGCTCCCCTGGCGGAACTCGCGCGGAAGCTGGACCCGAGCCGCCCCATCACCTACACTGCCTGGCTTCTGGCAAACGCCAGGAATGACCAGATCGCTACCTTGTTTGATGTCATAGGCATCAACCGTTACTTCGGGTGGTACATCGACAACGGAGATCTTGCATCGGCCGAAGTAAAGCTGGAAACAGACATCCGGGAATGGACCGAGAAATTCGACAAGCCGATCATGATGACCGAGTACGGAGCCGACACCATGGCCGGCCTGCACTCGCTCCAAGACATCCCTTGGTCGGAGGAATACCAAATCGCCTACCTGGAAATGAACCACCGGGTCTTCGACAAGTTTCCCTCCTTCGTCGGCGAACAGGTCTGGAACTTCGCCGACTTCAGAACAACGCCGGGCATCCACCGGGTGGATGGGAACAAGAAGGGCATCTTCACCCGGGACCGGCGGCCCAAGGGCTCGGCCTTCTTCCTCCGAGGCCGGTGGACTGCGACGGGAACTGACAAACCCGGGCAGCGATAAGCCAAGAAAACAGGGGTGCCGTTGACTGCAGCGGCACCCCTGCCCTTTTTCCCTGGACCTTAACCAGGGCGCACATCATCCAACACCGTCCTTCGAACACTGAAGGGCGGAGCCAACAAAACCGTGCAGCACACAAGAATAGGAATACGTACACATGAAGATTGAACGCGGTGACGTTTCCGTCATCACGGGAGGAGCCAGCGGGATCGGTTTAGGACTCGCCCAGGCAATGGCTGCCCGCGGCGGGCGCGTTGTCATTTCCGACATACGCGCCGACGCAGCCGAAGCGGCAGCTCTTGCCCTTCGCCGAACCGGGGCCGAAGCGGTGGCAGTGCCGGCCGATGTAGCCGACCCGGAATCAGTGGCAGCCTTGGCGGATGCGGCTCTTCAAGCTTTCGGCCGGGTCGATTTGCTGTGCAACAACGCAGGACTGGTCTCCCCTGCAGCACCGATGTGGAGCCAAAGTGCACAGACCTGGAACACGATGATCGCAGTCAAAGTACTCGGTGTCGTGAACGGCGTGCGTGCCTTTGCCCCCTATTTCATCGAACAGCAGCGCGGACACATCCTCAACACGGCTTCCTCGGGCGGTTTGGCCCCATTGCCGGGGCGCTCCCCCTACACGGCGACCATGCACGCTGTCGTTGGTCTCACCGAAACATTGAATCTCGAACTCAGGCAGGCAGCCCCGGCAGTGGGAGCGACGGTGCTATGCCCTGGACTGGTGGACACCGCCATAGGCGCCAACTCGGCAGAACTAGGAGTCATTGAGGATAACCCGACCACGAGCATCCGCGAGATGGGGTTACCGTTCCTGACAGCGGCCGAAGTCGCTGAAGCTGCCCTTGCCGCCGTGGAGGGCAGCATCGTCCATGTCGCACCCGGGCAGGGTGTGGCAGAGCGCGCACGCAAACGTATTGATGACCTGATCGCAGACCTGGAACTGAGCAACGCCGCGCACATTTCCACACATCGGTGAAAGATCCCCGAAGGCGGTACAACGCGTGAAGCCCGGACTGAATATCCAGTCCGGGCTTCACGCCGTCGTGCTGTTCATGACCGGATGGGTTTTCGGCGCGGAAGGAAAGCTGCCACACCCAGCGCGCCCAGGGCGCCGGCAGCTCCCACCGCCATCATCATCAGGAACGCCTCCCGTGAAGGGACCGGGGTGCCGTTCAGGTCCACGCTCATCTGGGCGAACACCAACCCCGCCAAGGCAGCAGAGAGGGACGTCCCAACTGAGCGCATCAGCGAGTTCAGGCCGTTTGCAGAAGCAGATTCCTCGGGAGGTACCGCACCCATGATTAGAGACGGCATGGCTCCGTAGGCAAGGCCAATGCCTGCGCCGACCATTACCGAGACAAGCACCAGCTGCCACAACGCACCCATCAGGAAGAAGCCAACGCCGTAGCCACCGGCAACTAGTACGGCTCCTGAAATCAGCGACCATTTAGGGCCCGCTGAAGCTGTAATCCTGGCCGAGAGGGGTGATACGGCCATCATTACCAGACCCGATGGAGCCATCACCAAACCCACGACCAGCATCGACTGGCCCAAACCGTACCCGGTTTCTCCCGGCAGTTGCAGAATCTGCGGCAGGCTCAATGACATGCACAGCATGGAGAACGCGAAGATCAGGGACGCGACGTTAGTCAAAAGCACCTGCCGGCCGCTGTTGGCCCTCAGGTCAACCAATGGTTTACCAATGCGCAGTTCCCAGAAGGTCCAGGCGATCCACAAAACCAGGCATCCGGCGCCCAGCGAGATCGTCACGGCAGAATACCAACCCCACACGCCACCCTTGGAGACTACCAACAGGAGCCCGACAAGAGCTGCCGACATCAGCAAGGCACCGACGACGTCGAAGCGACCTCCGGACCTAACTCGCGACTCAGGCACAAGGGCCAGAACCAGGACGAAGGAGAGTGTTCCCAGTGCCGCAGCCACCCAAAACAACGTGTGCCAATCCAGGGCCTGGGCAATCACGGCCGCTACCGGCAATCCCAAGGCGCCACCAACACCAAGAGAGGCACTCATGGCAGCAGTTGCTCCCGGGACTTTGTTGGGTGGCAGTTCATCTCGCATGATGCTGATACCCAAGGGGATGACGCCCGCAGCCAGGCCCTGCAACGTCCTTCCCACGATCAGAGGTGCCAGGCTGTAGCTCACTGCACCAACCACCGAGCCCGCGATCAGCAGGCCCAGACTGATCAGCAACATTCGACGTTTACCGTACATGTCTCCGAGCCGGCCGATCGTGGGAGTAGCAACCGCGGCTGCAAGCAACGTCGCCGTCACAGCCCACGTGGCATCAGCTGCCGACGCTGTAAGGAACTCGGGGAGACGGGGCAGCAATGGAACGACCAGGGAGTGCATCAACGACACCACAATGCCAGCGAAAGCCAATACCACAACGATTCTGCTCCGCCCCTTGAAGGCACGCTGGCGTGAGAGCCCGTGGACGGGGGTCTGTATGGTCATCAATTTTCCCTAGAGATAGGCGGGCTGGATCGGTAGTGGTCAGAGGGACCGATGCGACCGGCTCGCTTTCCCTCATAGGGCGGGCGGGGAGTGATGAAGACTTTTGAACCGCAAAGTTCAACGATGCGCCGCCCCCCGTCCTGTCCAAGCACCCAAAAAAGTTCCATCGATGCGTGGACGGCTACGACCTCTCCACGCAGGCTGCTCGATCCGGCCCGGGCTTCAATGAAGTCGCCGCAGGCAAGCTCCGCGCAGGAGCCCACAGGCGCGCCGATGCGTGTCTTACGGCTGGTGCGCGGGGCCTGTTCCGCGGGTACGCCTACCGGCGCGGCCTCAGTTATACGCGCGGACATGTTCAGAGACCAGACGGGCCACAATTTCGGGTTCGGCTACCGGCGCGAGATGGGCTGTATTGCGCAGGACTTCGTGCCGGGCTGAGGGGACCTTCCGGGCGATCAGGTCCTGATCCGCCAACGGGTTGGCGGAATCAGCCTCACCGCTCAGGACCAGCAACGGAACCCTAATGCCGGGCAGATCAGCGGTAATGTCAGCTGCAGCGAGCACATCGCAGGCGAACGCGTAGCCGGTGGGATCGGTGGAAGCGAGCATCTTTCGATGCTGCTCGACCACGAAAGGTTGACGCCGCTGGAACTCCGCGGTGAACCAGCGATCAATCACTTGGGGTACCAGAGGGGAGATACCGGATTCCCGAACCTGCTTGCCTCTGTGGATCCAGACATCCTGTGAAAATCGTGCAGCGCAGCACATCGCCGTGGCCGATTTCGTCCGCCCCGGCTCAAGAGCCGCAGCCCGCAAAGACACCAGACCCCCCAAGGAGACTCCTGCAATGTGGGCTTCCTCGATGTGCTCGGCGTCGAGGACATCGAAAAGGTCGCTGACAAGATCATCCAGCGTGAACGGGGAGTGTCCCTTCGGGCCTCCCCGGTCCCGCTGATCAAAACGAACAACGTCGAAGCCCTCATCGATCCTGGCAACCACCCGGTCCCACATACGCCCGGTAGTCGCCAAGGAGTTGACGAAAACAACGGTGCCAAGGGGGCGCACGGCACCTCGGTTGCGCTCGACTAGGACATTAAAGCTACCGCCACTCATGGGCTGGATCTCCTTATCGGAATAGGTCACGGGTCCGAGGTCCAGAAGTAGAACTTTTCGGAAGAATTGTGGGCAGGGCATTCCTGCGTGCGGGAAACGGCCGCTGGCCGGTGACGGCAGCAAGAGCCATCACCGGCCAGCGTCCTTTGAAGGTGGCAGTATCGGTTACTGGCCTGCGACTCCGAAGACACGAAGGTCAGGTACGGCGCTGCCGGTCCCCCGGTATTCGAGGCCGCTCTTCGTTGCCCAGTTGGTTTCGAGGGAGAAGAAAGGAGCCAGCCAAGCATTGTCGGTGGCGTAGTTGTTGATTTCCTTATAGATCTCGCCCGCGCGGGTGGCGTCGGTCTCAGCTGCGACCTTTGTCAGGAGTTCGTTCATTTTGGGGTCTTCATACCGGAAGGGATTCTGGGAGCCGCTCTTGCCGAAGTACAGTGCTGTCGTGCGTGAGGGTGCCGCTGTGCTGCCGACGTTGAAGTACATGCCCCACTTGGTGGTTTGGCCGGAACTTTGTGCAGGCACAGGTTCCCATTCCACCTTGATTCCAATATCGGCCAAAGCCTGGGTGATGCTGGCCTGGTAAGGCTGAACCACAACGTTTGCCGGCATCGTGAGGCTGAAACCGTCGGGGTAGCCTGCTTCCTTCAGGAGGTTGCGTGCCTTCTCAGGGTCGAAACTGTAGGCATTGTCCAACTCGGCGTCGTATGCCGGGGAGAGCTTGTTGAAGATCTGCTCAGTGGGCCGGCCTTTGCCGGAGACCAGCGCCTCCAGCATCTTCTTGCGGTCGAAGGCGTGGTTGATGGCTTGGCGGACCTTGACGTTGGCCAAGGGCTTGGCCACCTGTCCGGCCCTGTCGGCAATCACGATACCGGCGGTGGTGACATCCTCAACGCGGGTGATGGTAAAGCCATTGGACTCAACCTGCTTGGACTGGGCGGCGTCCACGGTGGTCCCGGCGTCAAGTTCTTTGGTAAGCAGGGCATTGAACAGGGCTGTACGGTCCGGAATGACACGAACGGTGACGGTCTTGAACGGATAGGCCTTGACGTTCCAGTAGTCATCGCGGCGCTTCAGAACATACTTCGTGCCGTCAACGGTGGCGCTGCGGTCCAGGATGTAGGGTCCTGATCCGACAGGGTCCAACGCGGTCCGGGCGTCATTGATGGTATCCGGGTCACCGATGGCTCCTGCACCGTAGGACAGGGCCACCAGCAGGTTGGGGTCGGGGCGGCTAAGGCCGAGGACCACTGTGTGGTCATCAGGTGCGTCCACCGAAGCGACCGCGGAAAGGTTGCTTTGCTGGGGACCTGCAGTGGTCATGGTGCGCTCAAGGCTGGTCTTGACGGCTTTGGATGTGACGGGGTCTCCGTCGCTGAACTTCATGTCATCGCGCAGTTTCAGGGTCAGGGAACGCGCGTCCGGGGAGAACTCCCAGCTCTTGGCGGCCCCGGGCTGAAGAACTCCGGCGTTGTCGCTGTAGATCAGCGTGTCATAGACCGCGCCCCAGACATATCTTTGCTGTCCGTCATGTAGCTGGGCAGGATCCATGGAATTCGGCGCGGCCTGCACACCGAACGTCAGGGTTGTAGGAGCTGCATCCCCTGAAGAAGACGGCTCATCTCCCCCGCACGCGGTGAGACTCAGGCTTGCGGCGAGAGCGATGGCTGCACTGCCGATCGCAGCTCGGTAAAAGCGTAGTTGTGGCATTGGAAATTCCTTTGACTTGTGGTGCCGGAGGGTGGTCAGAGATGCGAAGAAGGTTGCAGGGGGGTGAAGATATCGCGCGGGGTCAGGGCGTTGAGCATCTGTTCCCCACGGCGGTAGCGCCCGATGTTATCCACAATGGTGTTGATGGACCGTTGGGTGCGGTCCGGAAGTTTCGGTGTCACATGAGGGGTGATCACCACGTTCTCCAACCCCCAGAGAGGCGAGTCCGCAGGCAGGGGTTCAGGGTCTGTTACATCCAGCCCTGCTCCCGCAATCTGACTAGTCTTTAACGCCTCGATCAGCGCGTCCTGGTCTACGACTCCCCCGCGTGCCATGTTGATTAGATAGGCAGTGTCTTTCATGGTGGCAAATTCCGCTGCCCCGAACAGATGGCGTGTCTCGTCCGACAGCGGTGTGGCCAACATAATGACGTCCGACTCCTCAATGAGTGACTGCAGGGGGTCACCATTGTCTTTGGAAAGCATCACGTCCACGTCCGGAGAGAAACCCGCCGCGCTCCGACGGTAGGCCACCACCCGCATGCCGAAGGCTTTGCCAAGACGCGCCATCTCCTGGCCAGTGTTGCCGAAGCCCACGATTCCCAAAGTCTTGCCCCAGAGGGCAAGCCTGTTCTCGTACCCGGGGATCCTGGTCCACGTGCGAGCGGCCTGCAGTTCAAAAAGCCGCCTCGCATCGAAGGTCAGAGCAAGGGCCAAGTAAAACGCATGCTGGGCCAACGCAGGGGCTGATCGACCCGCGGATCCTGTGACTATCAAGCCCTTTTCGAATACCTCGCTCCTGGCTGATTTCGTCAGCCCGGCATGATCGCAGTGCACCCACTTAAGGTTTGGGGCTGCGATATAACGCTCATCAAGGTCCATTGGAAGAATGGCAACATCCGCATGTTCGAGGGCGGCCTCAATGGCAGCAGACTCCCTAGGGTGGACGTGCACGAATTCGGCCGGCGAGAACGCACGCCGAAGCTGTTCGATTTCATCGGGCTGGTAGAGCACCGTTGCCAATACGCTACGGATTTCACGCGATTGAGACGCATCATCCATGTGTTCAAACTCCTTTGTTCACGGCCGATGCACCCCGTTTCGTGGATGCCCGCCTGACGCCCAGTATCACAATCCGCACCTCCAGTGTCAACCGGTTGCCTAAAGCTCATGCAGTAGGCATCCCGCTTCCATCCTTCGGCCATGGACGCGCTGTCCGAGCTTGGATTATGGGCAACGAAACTCCTGATTTCTAGGGCTGTATACGAACCATCGGGCATCCGAGAGGATGCCGACAGAATCTTGCGGCAAGCGGTTGTCAAGGGGCCGATTGCATGCTTTACTCAAGTGACGCGGGTTACAACGGTCTTGCCGGTGGAGCCGCGGACGCCAGCACCTGATGGCGGAACTGTCCAACGCCGACAACGAGGTCGTGATGTGTGAAATTGATCTTTCAGCTCACAGACTCAAGTCCGGAGACTTCCGGGCTGACCGGCTGCAGCTGCCCGAACGGCATCTGCAGCCCGTGCACCGGTTGCGAGGCGGCTATCCAGGTGCCAGCTCATTTTCCCGGCTGCTACGGCTTGTTCTTGCGGTTCCGGTCCACGGGCTGCTTCGAATGACTGAGTTGTCATCGATTGCAGACCACTACGGTTCCCGTTCTATCTGATTAAGGTCCCCGATGATTCCCTACATCCTACGAAGGCTGGCTACAGGCGTGATCCTGGCAGTCCTCGTAACCCTCATAACGTTTTGGTTATTGAGCTTCTCCTTCACTGGGGTGGCTTCCAACATTCTTGGTCCTGCTTCCTCGCCTGAGGCAGTGGAGGCCCTCAAGGACCAGCTGGGTTTGGACCGGCCGGTTCTGGTCCAGTACTTTGACTGGCTTTGGTCCGCGCTCAGGGGAGACTTCGGTGTCTCGTACTTCACCAGCGAATCAGTAGGGAAGGCAGTCACAATCAGGCTTGGCGTCACACTTTCCATAGTCCTGGTGGCGTTGGCACTGAGCGTCGTGGCCAGCGTGTTCCTCGGCGTTCTGGCCGCATCTAAAGCCGGTGCGGTGGATCGCATTGCCCAAGGCACTTCCCTGATTGGCAATCTATTTCCGAACCTGCTCATCGCGATCGCTCTGGTGGTGGTGTTCGCCTTGAACCTCCGGTGGCTGCCGGCCACCGGTTTTACCCCGTTCGCTGAAGACCCCCGTCGCTGGGCTGCTTCCATTGCCATCCCAGTCATCGTTTTGGTGATTAATGGTGTGGCCAATATGTCTGCACAGATCCGCGGGACGATGATCGGTGAACTGCAGAAGGACTACGTGCGCACCCTGCGGACACGCGGCATTTCCCCGCGCTCCATTGTCTACCGTCACGCGTTGCGAAACGCCGCAGCGCCGGCCCTGGTGGTGCTGTCCTTGGAATTCATCGCCATGTTCGGCGGTGCCCTCATCATCGAAAACGTCTTCGCACTGCCCGGTTTTGGCTCCTTTGCCTTCAATTCCTCCTTGCAGGGTGACATCCCGGTCATCATGGGCGTCACCGTATTCAGCGTCCTGCTTGTTGTATCCATCAACCTTCTGACAGACGTCATCAACGGTTGGCTTAACCCGAAAGCGAGGCTCTTTTGAGCACCGAAGTCGCGCTCCTGGAGACGGACAAGACGGAAACCGCCGTCCGACGTTCTGCATTACAGCGCCTGCTAAAGGACCCGCAGGCCGTCATCACCATAGCCTTCCTGCTTCTGGTTCTCGCAGTAGGTCTGCTTGCACCGTTGATCGCCCAGCACGGACCAAACGAGTCCTCCCTTAACGCAGTCAACGCGGAGATGGGAACTCCGGGTTATCTTCTCGGCGGAGACCAGAGCGGACGCGATATCTTTGCCCGGTTGCTTTACTCGATTCAGACCGCTGCAGTGTCAGCAGCCATTGGAACCGGAGTCGCCTGCGCAGTCGGTTTGACTTTTGGCTTGGTGGGCGGCTATTTTGGCGGTCGCGTCCGCACGGTGATTGAGTGGATCTTCAACCTGATCATGACGTTCCCGGGACTGTTGCTCCTCATCGTCCTGATGCCCCTGACCAAGGGGGACTTCCGCATCACGATGCTGATCTTTGGTGTGCTGCTGGCACCGTCCATTTACCGCATCGTCCGCAACGTCACTGCCGGTGTCAGAAACGAACTGTACGTCGATGCGGCGAAAGTCTCGGGCCTTTCTACCCTGAGGATTCTCGGTCGGCATGTCATGCCGGTTGTGCGAGGCCCGGTCATTATCTCCGGCGCTTTTCTCATGGGCGCAGCCATCAACCTGCAGTCCGGCCTGGCCTTCCTCGGCGTTGGCTCCACGGAAGTTCCCAGCTTCGGGGCGATGATCGCCACGGGATTCCTCAACCTGTACGTTCATCCCCTCCAGTTCCTGTGGCCGGCTCTGTTGCTCGGTGCTTCCACCGCTTCGCTGGTACTGCTGGGAAACGCCCTCCGTGACGCACTCGAAGGCGCCCGCCCCAAGCCGGCAAAGTTGGGAAGCACCAAGGTACGTCGTCCAAAGGCACCGGTGAAACCCGGCGACGCCACGTCCCTGCTGAACGTAACCGACCTGACAATGGAATACCCCAACCCCGCCGGCGAACCCAAGCAGGTGCTCAAGGGCGTCTCCCTGGAATTGAGGGCCGGGGAAACGTTGGGGCTGGTTGGCGAATCCGGGTCAGGAAAAACCCAGACAGCCTTCTCGGTCCTGGGCGTGCTCCCGCCGGAGGCGGTCATCACCAGTGGTTCGGTGCTCCTTGACGGCCGTGAACTCCTTGATCTTCGCGAAAAGGAACTCCGTCAGATCCGGGGTAAGGACATCGCATACATTCCTCAGGAACCTATGTCCAACCTCGATCCCTCGTTCACCATCGGCTACCAGCTCGTCGAGGGCATCAGGACCTCCGCCGGGATGTCCAAGGCCGCAGCTAAAGAGCGCGCCCTGGAACTGATGGAAAGGGTGGGAATTCCCAACACCCGCCGAACTTTCGACCTCTACCCCCACCAGATCTCCGGTGGCATGGCTCAACGAGTCCTGATCGCCGGGGCCGTGGCCAGCCGTCCACGCGTACTGATAGCGGATGAGCCAACCACGGCACTGGATGTCACTATCCAGGCAGAAATCCTGGACCTCCTTCGCGACCTGCAACAGGAAATGGGAATGGCCATTCTTCTTGTCACCCACAACTTCGGAGTCGTCGCCGACCTTTGTGACCGCATCGCAGTCATGCGCCATGGCGTGGTCGTTGAGGAAGGGGACGTCATGCAGGTCTTCCATCAACCACAGCACCCCTACACGCAGAAACTTCTGAACTCCATCCTTGATGAAACTCAGCTGCGGGAAGATCCGGAAACCCTGGTGGTTACCGGTAAGGAGCAACAATGACCACTGATGCACTTCTTCAGATCGAGGATCTCCGGGTCGCTTTCCCCGGTCACGGCCTCCGCAGAAAAATGCATGAGGTCCTCCACGGGGTGTCACTGTCCGTCGCCTCGGGGGAGGTCCTGGGACTGGTCGGAGAATCAGGGTCCGGCAAGACAACCATCGGCAGGGCCGTCCTAGGGCTCGTCAAGCCCACCGGGGGGACCATCAAATTCTGCGGTGAAGACATCACCCACGTCACGCCCGGACATAGGCGGAAGCTGGCCAAAGACATTCAGGTTGTCTTCCAGGACCCATATTCATCCCTGAACCCCGCCCTCACGATCGGGGACATCCTCACGGAGCCGCTCATGGTGCAAGGAGCAACCCGCACTGACGCCCGTCAAAGGGTCCGCGGTCTCCTTGATCAGGTGGAACTACCGGCCGATGCCTCCGAACGACTGCCACGGGAGTTCAGCGGCGGGCAGAGGCAGCGCATCGCCATTGCCCGCGCCCTGGCCCCCGAACCCAAGCTCATCATCTGCGACGAGCCGGTCTCAGCGCTGGATCTGTCCACCCAGGCGACCGTTCTGCGGCTCTTGCTTGAGATTCAGCAGCGTACGGGCGTGGCAAGCCTGTTTATCTCCCATGACCTTGCCGTCGTCCGATACGTCAGCCACCGCGTTGCAGTCATCTATAAGGGGGACATCGTCGAAACAGGGCCGGCCGGGATCGTCACTTCCTCCCCCGAGCACCCCTACACGCAGTCCTTGTTGCTCGCAGCTCCCGTGGCGGACCCGGTTCAGCAGAAGACCCGACGGATCGAACGGTTGCGCCTGGCCGCTGAGCGCAAGGCCGTCGGGCCCGCCCACGCCCTTTAGCCGACGACGTCTCAGACAGGAAATCATGGAACAAACATTGACAGCTTACGAACGCGACCTTCCCCCCGACAGCCGGTGGCGCAAGCCCTTCAACGTTCTCCAAACCAATCTCCAGGAGATTGATGCGTCCATGGACGTGGACGCCGCAGCTCAGGCCGCCGTCGACTTCGGCGCCGACACCTGGCTCCTGAACGCCGGCGGAATCATGTCCTTCTATCCCACCGATCTGCCTTTCCAGACCCGCAACCCCTTGTTGAGGTTGCGTGCCTCAGGGGACCTGTTCGGGGATGCACTCGTCGCGGCCAAAGCCAGAGGCCTGAAAGTCATCGCACGGTTCGACATGTCGAAGATAACCGCCCGCTTGGCGCGGGAGCACCCCGAATGGCTTTTCCAATCGGCCGAAGGCAAACCCCAGATCTACAACACGCTCTACAGCGTGTGCCCTTCCGGTGATTACTACCAGTCCCGCACCTTCGAAGTCCTCGACGAAGTCCTGGACCGTTACGACGTCGACGCCGTCTTTTTCAACTGGTTCAATTTCAACGTCCGCGACTATGACGAAGTCGTCCACGGGCCATGCCATTGCGAGGCGTGCCGAAAAGGTTTCGCGCTGTTCAGCGGCGGAGCTGAACTCCCGGTAGACATGACTTCGCCATCGTTCGGGCTCTGGCGCCAATACACCGAGACAACGCTTAAGGCACTGACCGCCCGGATCGCCGACCATGTTGCCGCCCGGGAAAGGGACATTGGTGTGCTCCTGCGTGAAGGCGCCCCCATGGTCTACATCGAGGGCAGCAATGCCTTCAAGTCCATGCCCGGCAAGGAGCTGTGGCCACACGCTACCGCCGAGGCCGTCAGCGCGCACGTTGCTTCGCGGCCCGGTGCCTCCCTGATGGTCAACTGTGTCGGTTTCATTGATTCCGCATATCGGATGGGAGCTGAGCAGCCCGAGCACTTCGCTCAGTACGTGGTGCAAACAATGGCGCGCGGCGGGAACCCCTCGGCTTACTATTTCGGTGCCCCGGGTCGGTTGCCCACTGAATGGACCATCTCCCAAGCACGGGATGCCATGGCTTTCCGGCAACGCAACGTGGCAGTCTATAAAGGACTCCGGCCCGCGGCCGAAATCGCCCTTGTCCGGCCGGGTTTCTCTTCCGCCAACGGCCGGAACTACTGGGACCTGACAGAAGAATTCAGGGGCCTGTACCTGTCGTTGCTTGAGGCGGGCCTGCCCTTCGACGTGTTGCCCGTTAATGCGCTGCCCGGTGTGGAAGCCGACCAGACACTCTCACGCTACAAGCTCATCGTCCTCCCGGAGATGAGCAACCTCGGCCCTGCCGCCGCAGCCATTGACGGGTTCGTGGACCGTGGGGGCAACCTCATCTGCACAGGTTCGGCCGGTGTTGGCCGGGACGGGGACATTGAGCTGGACAGCGCCCTTGCGCTTCAGGCCCTGAGCCCGGCGGCTGAAGGACACGACCTGCGCTCAACGTACGTTAGCGACAAGCCCCAATCGGCCCTGGCCGAATACCGGTACGGCCCCGGAATCCTGCCGGTCTACGGCCGTTATCAGCGCTACGTCTGGAAGCCTGGGGCGCAGGCATCAGGGTTTATCCTGCCTCAGGCCCCCTTTGGCCCGCCGGAACTGGCGTATGGCCATCAGGGCAGCAGCGACCCCGCTTATGTGCGCGGAAGCTATGGGGCAGGCCAGGTACTGCATATCCCGTGGACCATCGGCCGCACTTACCGCGAATTTGGCAAAACCGATGTTCGCGACCACTTCATGGAACTCGTGAAGCTGATGGTCCGTCCAGACTTGACCGCCCAAGTGCACGAAAGCATCGAGGTCATTGCGGGGGCCAACACCCAAGGCAGGGTCGTCCACCTCATTAACCACTCGGGCGTCCGACGGCGCTCTTACGGCCCCCACCTGCCCTACTCCGGAGGGGCACTCCGCCTAAGCGGTGCCGCGGCCACACCATCGGCTGTCAGGGCCCTCGTTGCAGGAACAGCACTGGAGACCCGGACGGACGGGCCCGACCTGGTGGTCGATCTACCCACGATCGAGCTTTTCGAAGTAGTCCAGTTCAGCAATGCCCAACACCCACCGGCCCTTTAGCCATCGGCGCAGCGCGTTGACCTTTCGCCGACCAACCCAAGCTGCCAGATCCTGGCTTCCCGACCACACCAAAGGAGCATGAGCACGTGTCCAACGCTGCTGACCTGAACGCCGTCCTACCCAGCCCACCCCCGCCGGCATCTTCCCTCCCAGGCTCCGGTGACCCGGCCCTGGATGAACTCCTCTCGCTTTTGCCCTCCGAGGCAGTCATCACCGATCCCCACGCCATGGGAGCTTATCGGCAGGACCGCGCCTTTGACCCCGACGCCGGAGTCCCCCGGGCCGTCGTTCTCCCTCGGAGTACCGAACACGTAAAACTGGCTGTTCAATGGGCTGCCCGGCACAACGTGCCAACGGTGCCCCGAGGGGCAGGAACCGGTCTTTCCGGAGGTGCTACGGCGGTAGAAGGCGGCATCGTCATCAGTACGGAACGGATGCGGAGCATCCGAATCGACTCGGTCACACGAACCGCTGTTGTTCAGCCCGGCCTGCTCAATGCTGAGGTCAAAGCCGCGGCCGCGGAGGCTGGATTGTGGTATCCGCCGGATCCTGCCTCGTACGAGATTTGCACTATTGGGGGCAACGCGGCGACCAACGCCGGAGGTTTGTGCTGTGTGAAGTACGGTGTGACATCGGACTACATTCTTGGCATGGAAGTGGTGACGGCCGACGGCCGGGCCGTGCGCCTTGGGGGACCCCGCCTCAAAGACGTTGCGGGCCTGTCCATGCTCAAACTCTTCGTCGGTAGCGAAGGAACACTCGGAATCATCACGGAGATCACCCTCCGACTGCTGCCTCCCGCTCCCCCTGCACGCACAGTGGTGGGCTGGTTCGCAGGTAGCCAGGAAGCATCTGCAGCGATTTTGGACATCGCTTCCAGCATCCGACCCTCAATGCTCGAATATATGGACTCCACGTCCATCAACGCCGTCGAGGACATGCTCGGCATGGGTCTGCACCGGCATGCCGGTGCGCTTGTAGTTGCCCGGTCCGATGATCAAAGCCCCAGCGGATCCGAGGTGGCGACCATGCTCGAGGCCTTCCACCGCCACGGCGCGTTCGAGGCCTTTGAAGTCGCAGACCAAGAGGAAGGAGAACGTTTCGCTCATGCCCGGAGGATCGCCATTCCGGCCGTTGAGCGTACGGGAAATCTGCTCCTCGAAGACGTGGGCGTAGCAATACCCAGGCTTGCCGACCTTATCCGCGGAGTGGAGGAAATCGCCACGAATCGTGGTGTGACCATAGCATTCATCGCGCACGCTGGAGACGGCAATACCCACCCGCTCATTGCATTCGATCCCGACGATGCGGACATGAAAGAACGCGCCTACCGCGCCTACGGTGAAGTCATGGACCTGGCCATTGAATTGGGCGGAACCATCACCGGTGAACACGGTGTAGGGCGACTCAAGCGCCCATGGCTGGTGGACCAGATCGGTGAAGACCTGCTTGAGATTTCCCACAAAGTGAAGAAAGCACTCGACCCGGCAGGGATCCTCAACCCTGGAACAATCTTCACCGCACCGGGTCAGGGCGCCCATGTACAGAATGGACAAGCATGACCCAGCACCATCGCATCTTTGCCGGGGGCCTCTCGGTTCACCCCGAGCTCTTTCGTTTTGTCCAGGACGAGGCCCTTCCCGGGACAGGTATCGATCCCGGGCTGTTCTGGCAGGGCTTCGGGAGGATCATCGATGATCTCGGGCCGCGCAACCGCGAGTTGCTTGCCAAACGTCAGGAGCTGCAGGAAAAGATCAACCAGTGGCATGCCGAGAACCCCGCACCTATTGACACCTCCGCGTACCGTTTGTTCCTTGAAAACATTGGGTACATCGTTCCCGAACCCGATGACGTCCATGTAGTGACCTGCGGTGTTGACCGGGAAGTGGCTTCCGTGGCCGGGCCGCAACTGGTGGTGCCTGTTTCGAATGCCCGATACGCACTCAACGCTGCGAACGCCCGTTGGGGTTCGCTCTACGACGCACTGTACGGAACTGACGCGCTGGAGCCGGATTCCGGTTCCCGAAGGTTCGATCCGGCCCGCGCCCAGATGGTGGTCAGCTACGTACGTGGCCTGCTTGATGATTTCTTCCCCCTCGCGGACGGCAGGCACACCGCCGCCGTGGGATACCTGATCCAGAACGGGGCGTTGATGGTCGAACTGGCCGATGGTACCCGTACTGGGTTGGTCCGGCCCGACCTCTTCGTCGGCTATACCGGCAGTGAAAGTTCTCCGGCAAGCTTCTTGTTGGAGCACCACGGGCTCCATTTTGAACTGGTGATTGACTCATCGACTCCGGTGGGACGAACGGACCCGGCCGGTCTTGCCGATGTCCTGATCGAGTCGGCCATCACCACGATCATGGACTTTGAGGATTCGGTGGCCGCGGTGGATGCGGAGGACAAAGTTGGCTGCTACCGTAACTGGCTTGGCCTAAGCCGAGGCGACCTGGTTGACAGCTTCGAGAAGGCAGGGCGAGCGGTTGTACGCCGGCTTGCTGCCGACAGGACGTACACATCGGCTACAGGTGCGGGCGAGATCGTGCTGCCCGGACGGGCTCTGTTGTTCGTCCGCAACGTCGGCCACCTCATGACCACTGACGCAATCCTGGACGCGGACGGCAATGACATCGGCGAGGGCATCATGGACGCCGTACTCACGGCCCTTACAGCCCTGCCCGCACGCGACCCAAAAAACCGGAAGCGCAACGGCATCGAAGGATCCATTTACATCGTCAAGCCCAAGATGCACGGCCCCGCGGAAGTTGCCTTCACCGTTGAGCTGTTCGGGCGGGTCGAGGAACTGCTCGGCTTGCCCGCGAATACACTAAAGCTTGGCTTGATGGACGAGGAACGCCGGACCAGCGTCAATCTTCGGGCTTGCATCGCCGAAGCCGTCGAACGGCTGGTCTTTATCAACACCGGCTTCCTGGACCGTTCCGGCGACGAAATCCACACATCACTGCATGCAGGAGCGTTCGTTCGCAAGGCCGACTTGCGCGACCAAGCGTGGATCAAGGCCTACGAGGACCAGAACGTCGACATCGGCATTGCCGCCGGGATGCCTGGCCGCGGCCAGATCGGCAAAGGCATGTGGGCGATGCCTGAACTCATGGGGCCGATGCTTGAACAAAAGATCGCCCATCCCATGGCCGGTGCAACCACGGCCTGGGTCCCATCACCCACGGCAGCGACCCTTCATGCCCTTCACTACCACCACATTGACGTTCCGTCCCGACAGCGGGCCATTGCCGAGACCGGACGCAGGAGCACCCTGGACGATCTATTAACAGTGCCGATCGTCTCCGCTCAATCATTTACACAGGCCGAACGCGAGGCCGAACTGGACAACAACATGCAGTCCCTGCTCGGGTACGTCGTTCGCTGGATTGATCAGGGCGTGGGATGTTCAAAGGTGCCTGACCTGAATGGCACCGCCTTGATGGAAGACCGTGCCACGCTGCGGATCTCAAGCCAGCACATCGCAAACTGGCTTCATCATGGCGTCGTCAGCGCCACTGATGTGCGCCAAAGCATGAGGCGCATGGCCGCCGTCGTTGACGCGCAGAACGCCAACGACCCGCTGTACCGGGCCATGCTTCCCAACGTCGAGGGCAGTATGGCATTCCAATGCGCAGCCGACCTTATCTTCAGGGGGAGCGAACAAGCAAGCGGCTACACCGAACCTTTGCTTCACGCCTACCGGCGCTCAGCCAAAGCCGCGTACAAACAATCCACCCCCGTCCCGTCATCCGCGCGCTGACTATTTCAGGAGAACCCGTGCAACACTGTGTCGAAACACAAACGATCAGCTACGAGGCTGCGGCGGCCGCAGTCGCTCTTGCCTTGGAAGAAGGCAAACGGCGTAACGTCGCGGTATCTGCCACTGTCGTCGACCCCACAATGGGCCTCGTCGCTTTCGGCCGGGCAGACGGCTCCATGCCTCATAGCGTGGAAACAAGCCGCCGCAAGGCCAACACCTCAGCATCTTCAAAAAAACCGAGTGGATGGATGCAGGGGGACTTCGCCGTCGCATTACCCATGGGTACCAACAACCTGCTCACCAACATCCGTGGTGGATTTCCTCTCCAGTTCAACGGACACTTCGTCGGTGGCCTCGGAATCGCGGGCGGAACGCCGGACCAGGACGCCGAGATCGGTCTGGCTGTCCTGGCATCACTGAACAACCTGGCGCCCGCGCGCTAAAGACGAACCCCCGTCAGCGAGCGTCGTCTTGACCAACAAACACCAAAAACAGTCCGAGTGCGGGGAGATGCTCACCGGCAACTCCCCGCAGCGGTTCAAGAGAGTAGCCTAAAGCGGCCGTTCTGCGCTCCGCTGCGGGAACGGCACTCCAACGTGCCCTGTTCAGGCAGTGTCACTAGGCGCAACAACCGCCGGTTCAGCCTCGTTTGCTCTTGACCGCGTTCTTGTGCTTGGTGCCGGTCACGTTCGAGGGAGCGCATGCCACTTTTTCACGCCCAAGACAGGGAAGGCACTGCACTGACGTCAATAAAACATGGCCTCGTCCGAGGGCATGCCCTAGCCATTCCACGGTGCTAGCTGCAGCCGAGTCAGGACAACGCGCGGGGGCCTGTGGACCTGCGACGAACAAATTCCGTGGCTAATGCATCGTCCGTTTCCTGGGTGAGGGAACCCTTAGGCTCCGCCAACTGGCGGACCGCTTCCGCACCAACAAGCGACAGCGGTGTCCTAATGGTCGTCAGAGGAGGAGATGTGAATCGGGAGCCAAAAATGTCATCGAATCCTATAATGCTTATGTCGCCCGGAACTGCCCGGTTCTGCTCCGCGCACGCAAGAAGGAGACCGATGGCCATCAGATCGTTATAGGCCACCACAGCGGAGGCTCCGCTAGCCATGACCTCAGCCACGGCGCCGCGACCACCCTCCATCGTTGGCTCAGCTGAACTCGTGGAAACAACAGAAAGGCCTGCCCTGTCACACTCCGCGGCAAGGAGCTTGAAGCGTCGACGGCTCATCCATAAAGCAGACGGCCCCGAAAGGTAGACAATGTGCTTGTGACCCAGCTCGGCCAAGTGATCAACGGCGTCTCGAATGCCTGGAAGGAGCTGAGGAACCACAGAAGGAACATCATCCACACGCCGGTTCACCAACACGACATTCTTCACTTCACTGAATCGACGAACCAGATTCTCATCCAAACGGGATGAGGCAAGAATAACCCCGTCAACGGTCGGCAATAATCTTTCGACTGTCGTCTGCTCGATCTCACTGGAACTCAGAGTTTCGGCGACCACCAACGTTTGCCCGAGCTCAGCAGTGGTCCGCTCCGCCCCCCGGACCAGATCAAAAAAGACGGGATTGGTGATATCGGAAAGCACCAACGCAATCATCCCCGTCCGACCGGTAGTAACAAACCTCGCCATGGGATTGATGCGGTACCCCAATGAAGCAGCTGCAGCCCTGACGGCCTTCTCTGTATCGGGTCCGACCCGACCCGGCTTGTGCAGGGCCCGGGAAACAGTGGAAGGACTGAAACCGGTGACTCGCGCGATGTCATAGATGGTTGCTGCCGGCTTGCCCCCCGGGAGACCGGTAGTGGCACTATTGGACACCATACTCCTCAGATCTTCCGACAACAGGCTTTAGGCACAAGTCCAATGATGACACAACCGAAGTCGACACGAGGAGAGTCCCCTCAATGTACGACAACCGCTCCCAACGCGGCCTCGAACAGCGGCCTGCATTACGCCTCAGTAGTTCCAACCAAGCAAACAAACCCCGTGGCAACAGGACAGTAAATACATTGGAACATGTAACCTTTGAGAACACTGCAACCGCTTGGTTCGACGCATAGGCGCGGTCGCAGGTGGTCCATGATCGGATGAAGGTAGGTACAAGTGAGCGACGAGAACTCCGGCGTAAAAGTTCTCCAACCCACCGAACGACGACATCCAGTGACTATCTACGACATTGCTCGGGAAGCTGGCGTAAGCACCTCAACCGTTTCGCGCGCATTCAGCAAACCCGAACGAGTCAGCATCGCAACAGTAAAACGCGTTCAAGAGGCGGCAACAGCCTTAGGCTACCGAATCAATCCGTTAGCCAGCGCGCTGCCGACCGGCCGGACCAATACCTTGGGACTCCTGCTTTCGGACATCACCAACCCCGTCTACTTCGAACTGGTCAGAGGCGCCGGACGCATCGCCGCCCATGAAGGCTACACTCTGGTCCTAGCCGAGTCGCAAGCGGAACTCGGCCTGGAATCGCAGGCGACCGAACGGCTCCTAAGCCTGGTGGACGGTTTAGTACTTGTCGAAACACGAATGGACGACGACGAGATACTCGCGGTGGCCGAACGCAAACCAATATTGCTGGTCAACAGGACAGTCCCATCACTCCCCCACGTCATTCCGGACATTGAACCTGGCATCAAAGCCGCCATCGCCCATCTCGCTCAGTATGGCCACCATTCCATTGCTTTCCTTTCAGGGCCATCAAGCTCCTGGCTCAGTGCCCAGAGATGGGAAACAATATTGACTGAGGCACTCGAAACGGGAATGAACGTCGTGGAAATAGGGCCTACCAACCCCACTTTTGAAGGCGGCGCAGAAAGCCTCCGGCGTGTCAGGGCATCAGGCGCAACTGCCGTTCTCACATTCAACGACGTGATGGCCATGGGCCTGCTGACCGCCTGCGAAGAAGCTGGTATGTCGATACCAGACGACCTCAGCATCATTGGATTTGACAACATTTTCGCCACTGAGTTCACCTCGCCGTCGCTGACTACCATTCGGCCACGTTTGGGCGAGGCGGGGGAACAAGCATTCAGACAGCTCGTTCGATCGCTCAAGGGCACGAAGGATGAGACTTCTTCGAACCTGGCTACGGATCTCATCATCCGGAAATCAACAGGCCGTCCTCACAGGGAATGAAAGTGGTGGCAGTGCTCCCGACTAGACCAATTGCGGCGACTGGATGTACTTGCCTAGGGACGTAGGTTTGGTGAATGTGATGACTCGCTGGAGTCGTTGACTCCTGGGTGAGGACCTCCGGTTGCACAGTGGAGTTGCTTAGATAACCGCTGAGGCGACCAGGAGGTCCCGATGTCTCACGCTTATGCTGCATTGACTCCACGCCAACGTTTACGCGTTGCGCGTTTGATCGTTGACCATGGCTGGCCGGTTACTCGGGCCGCCGAGCAGTTCTATTGCTCCTGGCCGACGGCCAAACGGTGGGCTGAGCGCTACGCTGCCATGGGGACGTGGGCATGGAGGACACCCAGCCTGAGCTGGCGTCGAGTAGATCTCGATGCTTCTGACGCGTAGGAAGATGCCGGCTGGCCACATAAGCAGTCTCAGAGCTTACGCAAAGACCGCTTCTTCACTTTCGTTCTGCGGAACACGAAAAGCCCTACGACCCTCAGCCCCATTGAGGTCAATGGGTCGATCGATGCGGCAGCCGTTTTCTTGAGCCAGTGCTGGCCACGCCGTGCAATTATGGTCCGTTTGCTGGGCTGCCTCCCCGGCCTTCGGGGTCACTTGTTGCGAAGAGTGCAGGCAGCCCAGCCAACGGAATCTTTGGGTCTCAGCTTGAGATCTTAGCTACGTATGGTTCGTCGGACTCCTGTAGGTAGCGGGCGTAGGCGGGGATGGTCAGGAAGGTCGGGAATTCCTCGGTGAGGGTGACCTCTTCGAAGATGCTGCGGGCGTCTGCGAAGCGGTCTCCGTCGAAGCGTTCCAAGCGGGCGAATTCCTCGTCCAGCATGTCCTGGACCCACTCGCGGGTAATGTTGTCGCCGTGCTCGGTGATCGCGTGGGAGTGGATCCACTGCCAGAGCTGGGACCGGGAGATCTCTGCGGTGGCGGCGTCTTCCATGAGGTTGTGGATAGCCACTGCACCGTTGCCCCTCAGCCAGGACTCGATGTAGCGGATGCCTACTTCGATGTTCTGGCGGATGCCGGCCTCGGTGATGGAGCCTTCGGTGGTGGAGATGTCGATCAGGGCGCGGTCGTCCGGTGTGACGTCCTCGCGGCTTCGGTCCAGCTGGTTCGGCTTCTCCGCAAGTACTGCGTCGAAGACTTCGCGGCACACGGGAACCAGGTCGGGGTGGGCCACCCAGGAACCGTCGAAGCCGTCGTTGGCTTCGCGTGTCTTGTCCGCGCGGACCTTCTCGAAGGACGCTGTGTTGGCTGCCTCGTCCTTGCGGTTGGGTACTGCTGCTGCCATGCCCCCGATTGCCATGGCTCCGCGGCGGTGGCAGGCCCGGACCAGTTGTTCGGTGTAGGCGCGCATGAAGGGTTGGGTCATGGTGACCTGGCCGCGGTCCGGGAGCACGAAGCGCGGGCCGCGGGTGCGGAAGTTCTTGATCAGGGAGAAGATGTAGTCCCAACGCCCGGCGTTCAAACCGCTCGCGTGATCCCGCAGTTCGTACAGGATTTCTTCCATCTCGAACGCGGCGGTGATGGTTTCGATCAGTACGGTGGCGCGGATGGTGCCTTGCGGGATGCCGAGCAGGTCCTGGGCCAGGATGAAGATGTCGTTCCAGAGCCGTGCTTCGAGGTGGTTCTCGATCTTGGGCAGGTAGAAGTACGGGCCCTTGCCCTGGGCCAGGAGGCGGCGGGCGTTGTGGAAGAAGTACAGCCCGAAGTCCACGATGCCGCCGGCGATCGGCTTGCCGTCGATCAGCATGTGCTTCTCCGGCAGGTGCCAGCCACGGGGCCGGACCACGATGGTGGGCATGTCCTCGGCGGCCTTGAGCTTGTATTCCTTGCCTTCGGGGGTTGTGAAGTCGATGCGGCGTTCCAGCGCATCGGTCAGGTTGAGTTGGCCCTGGATGACGTTGCGCCACGTCGGAGTGGAGGAGTCTTCCATGTCCGCCAGCCACACCTTCGCGCCGGAATTCAGCGCGTTGATGGTCATCTTCTTATCCACAGGACCCGTGATCTCCACGCGACGGTCCTCCAGGCCCGGGGCCGGGGGAGCTACGCGCCAGGACGGGTCATTGCGGATGCCCTCGGTCTGCGGCAGGAACCGCGGGTCAGTTCCCGCAGCAACTTGCTGGCGCCGCTCCTCCCGGCCCTGCAAGAGCTTCTCGCGCTGTAGCGCGGCAACCTGGTGGAGCTTAGCCACAAATGACAACGCGTCGGGCGTCAAAACCTCGTTCTGCCGTTGAATAGGTCGGGCAGTCAATGTGATCCCGTTAACGGTGACGTTATCGGTGAAGCTGTTCATCTCAAATGCTCCTTAGGCAAGAAGGAAGTTCAACGGTTGTACCGCGTAAGAGGTGCCTCTGCCTGAATCCGTCCCCGTTGAGCGTGGACGGATTCAGGCAGAGGAATAGCGGGCAGCTCATTACGGACCGAAGACCGGACAATGGTTTCGACAACCACCTGTTGAGGATGGGCGAAATCTAGTGGAATTGGCCTTCTTCGGTGGATCCCACCAGGGCCAGGGTGGATGCGTTCGGGTTGAGCGCGGTTGCGATGTCGTCGAAGTAGCCGGTGCCGACTTCGCGCTGGTGCTTGGTGGCGGTGTAGCCGCGGGACTCGGAGGCGAATTCCTTCTCCTGGAGCTCGACGTAGGCGCTCATGCCTTCACGGGCGTAGCCGTGGGCGAGGTCGAACATCGAGTAGTTCAGGGCGTGGAAGCCGGCCAGGGTGATGAACTGGAACGTGAAGCCCATGGCACCGAGTTCGCGCTGGAACTTCGCGATCGTGTCGTCATCCAGGTGCTTGCGCCAGTTGAAGGACGGGGAGCAGTTGTAGGAAAGCATCTGGTCCGGGTACTCGGCCTTGACGGCTTCGGCGAACTTACGGGCCAGCTCCAGGTCCGGCGTGCCCGTCTCCATCCAGATCAGGTCCGAGTACGGGGCGTAGGCCTTGGCACGGGCGATGCAGGGTTCGATGCCATTGCGGACCTTGTAGAAGCCCTCGGGGGTCCTTTCGCCCGTGATGAATTCGCGGTCGCGCTCATCGACATCGGAGGTGATCAGGGTTGCGGCCTCGGCGTCGGTGCGGGCAATTACGACGGTCGGGGTACCGGCGACGTCGGCTGCCAGGCGGGCTGCGTTCAGGGTCCGGATGTGCTGCTGGGTGGGGATCAGGACCTTGCCGCCCAGGTGTCCGCACTTCTTCTCGGAAGCGAGCTGGTCTTCCCAGTGAACGCCCGAGGCGCCTGCGGTGATCATGGACTTCATGAGCTCATAGGCGTTCAGCGGGCCGCCGAAGCCGGCTTCGGCGTCGGCCACGATCGGGACCAGCCAGTCCTCCACGCTCTTGATGCCCTCGGCGTATTCGATCTGGTCTGCGCGCAGCAGGGCGTTGTTGATCCGGCGGACTACCTGCGGCACCGAGTTCGCCGGGTACAACGACTGGTCCGGGTAGGTGTGGCCCGAAAGGTTGGCATCGGCGGCCACCTGCCAACCGGACAGGTAGATGGCCCGGAGTCCGGCCTTGACCTGCTGCACGGCCTGGTTGCCGGTCAGCGCACCGAGCGCGTTGGTGTAACCACCGCTGGGTGCTTCCTCGGTGAGCTGCTTCCAAAGCTTCTCGGAACCGCGGCGGGCCAGGGTGTGCTCTTCGGAGACGCGACCACGGAGGCGGACGACGTCGGAGGCCGAGAAATCACGGGTGACGCCCTCCCAGCGCGGGTTGGCGGACCAATCGCTCTCCAGTGCGGCAGTCTGTTCCTCGGGCATCTGCTGGTTGGGCTCAAATGCTGCAGTCATTGTGTGTTTCCTTGCTAGGTGTCTGGGAATTCTGTCTGGGTGATGATTCCGATCCCGGCTTCGTCCGCACCATTGCAGGTGACCAGCGGTTCGGGGAGGGGTTTGCATTACTTACTTTCTGCACTTCTTTCCGTTGTGGATAAATGCGCTGCCTTCAGCGGCCTTCCAGTGGAGTGGTCGGGTAGGGAGTGCACTCGTCGGGCACAGGCGTTTCCGACAGGACCATTCTGTTGGCACCGCTGGGAGGCCAGTGTTTTTCGCATCCGGCCCTTCATGCCTTCCGCGTGCCACTGGAAATCAAAGGAGTAGTCGTCTCGGTTTTGGTCGAAGGCGCGATAATTAGAACACCTTCTCTAGCGTCGAAGGCCCGGCGATAGCCTGTGGCGGTAATGACCCAGACAACGGACGAGTCAGGGGTCTTGGTATCGATTGTTGCCCTGTAGGCCGCTCTGCCAGGTTCGATGACACGGACGATGTCCTTTGCTTCCAGTTCAGTCCAGTCCTGAGCGGGGTAATAGGTCTGGGACATTACGTTGCTTCTCCTTGCTTGGATGGGCTGAAGGGCCCCAGTTCCTTCGACCGGGTTTCAGATTGCGATACTCCGTGCGTATCCATGAAGTGGGGACATGCGTAGGGCCTGTAGCTCAGGAGCCTTAGCAGGTCTTTACCGCTGCCAAGGCCACGCCAGGTGGCCGTTCTTAGACGAATTTCGCGTGGCAGAGGCCCCTGGAAGAACCAGTGGGCCTCCGCCTCATGTGGAGATGGTGCTGGCACCCCAAGGGCTGGTGCAGGCCCGCCAAACCAGCACTGGGAGAATGCTAGGAGCTGGACGACGGCGCGGTCTCGGGTGCGACCGGTGTGTTGGATGATTCAACGTCGACGTCAACCAAAGTACGTGCCTTGGCGCGATCGAAAAGATCGCTGACCCGTGTCCGCTCAAGCGTGGTTGACGGGAAGGTGTAGCTGCATGCGACGTAGACGACAAGGTTGACAGCAACCCCCACTAAACCGGAGCTAATACCTGCCAGCCAGGGAATCGTACCTGCTTCTGCAAAATATGGAATGGACATGCCGACCGCGATAACCGTTCCTGAAACCATTCCTGCGATTGCGGCGATTCTGTTGCCGCGCTTCCAGAAGAGCCCTGCAAAGATCGGCACCGAGAGCTGAATGATCACCTGATAGGAGATCTGGGCAAGATTCACCAGGTTTGGCCAGTTGTAGGTGTTGTAGGCAACGACCAAAGCCAGCCCCACGAAGACTCCCATGGCGACCTTTGCAACGATGATTTCTTGTTTATCGCGTAGGGGTCGGATCACTCCAACTATGTCGTTAGCGACCTGTGTTCCCAAGGACTGGACGACTCCATCGACGAACCCCATTGTCGCCGCGAATACGATCAACAAGGCAGCTGCCAGGAGCCATGTTCCACCGGCTGACTGCGTCAACACAAACCACGCTTCCTCTGGATTCGCGGCAACGCCGAGCATCGGAATAGCGGCCATTGCAACAAGAATCAGCAAGCCATAGAAAATGAGGCTGATGATCATCGTTTGGATGACACCCTTTTTAACCTCTCCTACACTTCCACCCGTATAGATCCTGGTGAAGATCATCGGCCAGCAGAGGCTGCCGATGATGCCCGCGGCGACCAAGCTGAAGTAGTACCAGCCTCCTACGGGAGAGTCGAACCCTGGGAGTGTCAGGTTTGCAGCGGGGAGTTCCTGGATGTTCTTGAAGCCTCCAAAAAGGAACAGGAGGAGGCCAATGCAGAGCACCGACGATCCAACGTATGCCACGATTCCCTGCACCATGTCGGAGATGATGAGGCCTCGCATGCCCATCTGCACAGTCCAAATTTGACGCACAGCGATGACGCCTACACCAACGAGCAGAGAAGTAGTCACGTCCAGTTGGCCCAGGGATGCCCATTGCACAAGGGCGCCCATTGCTTGGAGCCCCAATACCAGCCAGGGAAAGAGTGCGAGGGCGCTGATACAACTGGAGAGAGTTTTTACTCCTTGGCTGCCGTATCGGAGGGCAAGAAGGTCGGATTGGGTACGCAGGTCGAAGCGTTTGCCCCATTTCCAAACAGGCCTGGCGATGAAGTACATGGCGATGACGCCCAGGACAGTGTAGACCAAGGCGTACAGCCCGATGACGCCGGCGGCGATGCCGAGACCAAAGAATGCGGTGAACGTCGCCCCGGGCCACCACGAGTTGGTGTAAGCCATTGCAACAAACCAACTGCTGAAAGAACGTTCACCAACCGCGTAGTTGGAGAAGGTGGACAGGGAGCTCTTTTTGTTCGCGACGTGCAACACCCCAATGATGACGGCGAAGAATGCCCCCAGAACAGTGAATGTGATTTCCATCAGTCCAATTCCTTTCGGACGCTTTCATAGATATAAAGGGCGCTACAGGTTAGGACTGCGAAAATGCAGACGCCGAACATGTACCAGACGGAAAGTGGCAGGCCGGCGACCACGTCGTGAACGGCGCTGAGCGAAATGTAAATAGGTGGTGCGAGAGCAATGACATAAGCCACTACGATCAAGCCACCAAACACCACTACTTTGGGTGTGGCATTCGGACTAACTGTTGTTTTCTCGGCGCTCATTTGGCACCCTTTCCAGGCGAGTGAATAGCAGGGAATGTGAATCGATGCTATGTCGTAGATCACATCTAGAAAATCCGTCAACTGACGTAGTGCCGGGTTCCGCCGTCCACGACGGGGCGGAGGCTGGCGCGGCGCTGAAGGGAAGTTGGGTGTGGTGCGTTAGGAACCTGTGGTTGAGGAGCTCTCGCTGAACCCCAGGCGTCGAAGTGAGCGGCTCGTTAACTGCCGAAGGGCCGCCGGCAGGGCACCCGCATCGCGGATATGGGCGTTAACAAGGGAAGGCTGCGGAAATTCATGGGGAGGCAGATGTCCGAAGGAGCGCAACCTGATCGCTCAGCGTTTCCGTATCTATGCGCGAGCCACAGGACGGACGCGTTTCCCTGTCACACACGGGTTGGATGCGCTGTCCGAAAATACCGTGCCTAACTCCTGATGGCCTCCGACCCACCGAGATGACAGACCAGGGCTAAGCCAAGGAGGGGCGCTGAAACTGTCGGGCTCCACTTTGAGAACCCAAGATCCCGATTCTCAGTAACCACATAAGTGGTTCATTTAGAGCCAGTCACCGGGCACCCGAGCCACCTTCGTCAACATTGTGGATCATCGCCAGATACCCCGTCCCACCTCAGGAGAATTTCACCGAGGATCCTAGAGAACCCGTCACCGCCTAACAAGGGCGATTGATGGCTTCTGCAGTTGGGTGAGGATCCTCTCTGTGACCTCATCCACTTCTCCAACTCCGTTTATTGAAAGCAGGAGGCCGCGCTCAGCGTACATGGCCACGACCGGTTGGGTCTGCTCGTGGTAGAGATCCAGGCGGTGGCGGATAACCACTTCGGTATCGTCGCTGCGTCCGGTAACTCTCGCGCGGTCGAGCAGACGTTTTACGAGCTCTCCATCGTCTGCCGTCAGCAGTAGCACGGCGTTGAGATGCTCATTCCCGTTTGCAAGCATGCTGTCCAGCTCTCCCACTTGTTGGGGCGTACGTGGATAGCCATCGAGCAGAAACCCGTTCTTGACATCTGGATATCCGAGCCGCTCGCGCACCATCTGGTTTGTCACGGCGTCGGGAACGAGGTCCCCGTTGTCGATATATTGCTTGGACTTAATTCCCAGTGATGTAAGTTTGGCCATATTTTGCCGAAAAATATCACCCGTAGAAATTGCGGGTACTCCAAGCCACTCCGCGATTCGGGCAGCTTGGGTGCCCTTGCCGGAGCCGGGAGGTCCCATAAGGATCATTTTGATCATGGCAAAGCCTTTCATTTAGAGCATTGTGACGAGACCGTGGAATTCGAACCTGGCCGAAATTAGTCATGAAGCTTCTGGTCGACCAACGCTGCCGGACAATTCGTGGCAGTAGTGTTCTTATCGGAAAGTCCCTTCGGTAGGCCTTCCGAAAAGCAGTGGAACCTATCTGGTCGACACGAAAGGCCGCACCGAGGATCCGGAGGTTTTCGCCCCAGCCAGACTCTCCGCAATTTTTGTCATCACGGTGTTGTCGGCGAGTGTGGTGGCGTCTCCGGTGTCGCGGCCTTCTGCGATGTCCTTGAGGAGACGGCGCACGATCTTGCCGGAACGGGTCTTGGGCAGTTCCGGGACGATCAGCAGCTGCTTGGGCTTGGCGATCGGTCCGATTTCCTTGCCCACGTGGTTGCGCAGTTCCAGCACGGTTTCGTCGCCGTTGTTCACGGCGTCACCGCGGAGGATGACGAACGCGACGACGGCCTGGCCGGTGGTCTCGTCAGCGGCACCGACCACTGCTGCTTCCGCAACGGACGGGTGGCTGACGAGGGCGGATTCGATTTCGGTGGTGGAGAGGCGGTGGCCGGAGACGTTCATGACGTCGTCCACGCGGCCCAGGAGCCAGACGTCGCCGTCTTCGTCTTTCTTGGCACCGTCGCCGGCGAAGTACATGGCCTCGAAGCGGGACCAGTAGGTGTCCTTGAACCGTTCGGGGTCGCCCCAGATGCCGCGGAGCATGGAGGGCCACGGTTCGCGGACCACGAGGTAGCCGCCTTCGCCGTTGGCTACCGATTGGCCGTTTTCGTCCACGACGTCCACGGCGATGCCGGGCAGCGGAACCTGCGCGGAGCCGGGCTTGGTGGCGGTCACACCGGGCAGCGGGGCGATCATTTGCGCGCCGGTTTCGGTCTGCCACCAGGTGTCCACGATCGGGGCCGGGTGTTCCTTCTTCTCGCCGTTCTTGCCGGCGTTGCCGCCGATGACGTCCCGGTACCACATCCACGCTTCGGGGTTGATGGATTCACCCACGGAGCCGAGGACGCGGATGGAGGAGAGGTCGTACTTGTCCGGGATGTCCCGGCCCCACTTCATGAACGTCCGGATCGCGGTGGGGGCGGTGTAGAGGATGGAGACCTTGTACTTCTCCACGATTTCCCACCAGCGGCCCTGGTGCGGGGAGTCGGGGGTGCCTTCGTACATGACCTGGGTGGCGCCGTTGATGAGCGGCGCGTAGGTGACGTAGGAGTGGCCGGTGACCCATCCGACGTCGGCGGTGCACCAGTACACGTCCGTTTCGGGGTGGAGGTCGAACACGGCTTTGTGGGTGTAGGCGCCCTGGGTGAGGTAGCCGCCGGTGGTGTGCAGGATGCCCTTGGGCTTGCCGGTGGTACCGGAGGTGTAGAGGATGAACAGCGGGTGCTCGGAGTCATGCCCGACGGCGGTGTGCTCGCTGGGTGCCTTATCAACGGTTTCGGACCACCAGAGGTCGCGGCCGTCCACCCAGTTGACGTCCTCGCCGTTGCGCTTAACCACAACCACGTTTCCAACCGTGTGTCCGTCCTTGGAAAGAGCCTCGTCCACGGCCGGCTTGAGCGGTGAGGGCTTGCCGCGGCGGTACGTGCCGTCGGCGGTGACCACGAGCTTGGCTTCGGCGTCCTCAATCCGGGACCGCAACGCGTCAGCGGAGAACCCTCCGAACACCACGGAGTGGACCGCGCCGATCCGGGCGCAGGCAAGCATGGTGATGACGGCCTCGGGAATCATCGGCAGGTACACGGCCACCCGGTCGCCCTTGGCAACACCCAGGGACTCGAAAGCGTTCGCGGCCTTCTTCACCTCTTCGGTGAGCTTCGCGTAGGTGTACGTGCGGGTATCGCCCGGTTCGCCTTCGAAGTAGATCGCTACCCGGTCGCCCAGGCCATTCTCCACGTGCCGGTCCAGGGCGTTGTAAGCGGCATTGACCTCCCCGCCAACGAACCAATTTGCAAACGGCGGGTTGGACCAATCCAGCGCCTGATCGAAGTCCTTGCTCCACGTCAACAGCTCACGCGCCTGATTCGCCCAGAACGCAGGCCGGCCCGCATCAGCTTTAGCGTACTCATCAGCCGAAACCACCGCATTCGCCGCGAACTCCGCAGACGGCGCAAACTTACGGTTCTCCTGAAGGAGATTCTCGCGAGTATCAGGCTGAGGTTGGATGTGGTTGGTGTTCAATTCTTCTCCTTTGAAGAGGCGGACATGGACTGCGGGACTGTGACTTTGCCCCGCCCTAAAGCAGCGAGGGCTATCGCTCCTTTTACGGCAGCATGGCCAGAAACATCATGGCCATCGCACCTGCACCCAGCGCCTCGATCGCATTTAGCGTCATCTTGTTTGGCGTCTTGGATGCTTCAACACGGGAAGGGGCCACAATAACGACCACCAGGAACAGTGTCGCTGCTCCAAAAAAAAGCACTGCTCCCCCATTGAGAGCCGGTCCAAGGTCGATCCCCCATGTGGCATTGGGGCCGATCGTACTTGCTGCGTGGTGGGCATGGGTCGGAGCTGCAGCGCTCATATTGGATGCAGCGGCAGCTGGCGTGGCCATCACTGTGGCCATGTACGCACCGGAAACCATTGTTATTCCGTGATATATGCATCTGGCCCGGTCCTTCCCTCCGGTGCAGAGATTCCTGAATTCCGGACGGGCAACCGCCTGGACAATGAACCAGAACGCTCCGGAGGAGAGAAGCAGCACCGTCCCCAGTGTGACCCATTGCCCTTGGCGCCAGAATACTGCTGCCATAGAAAGGCTCATCATTGTGTGCAGGGCACTGTTCGTTTTGCCCACCAAACTAGGTGTAAGTAACACACCGACCGCGTGGTACGTTCCGGTAACCAACAGGATTCCTGTCAGCGTCCAATTGAAGATTTGATTATCCAACTCGGCTTGGCCTTCCAGCGCCCGTGACTGAATCCTGTTCCCGCGCCAACTGATGCGGAGATCAGTCTCCTAATGTCTGTTTCAGCTTGCTCGCACGCCGTCCTGCGGGCAGCCGAGGATGGCGCACGAGACGAAGCCGGAGAACACATTTAGTCCGCTTTGCAGCAGTGCGTGGGGGTTTCCTGCGCTCGGGCTTCAGTGCGTGGGAGATCCAGTGTGGGGTTCTGATCGAAGAATCCATGCGGCTGGAGCATGAACCCGACGTGCTGGCGTGGCATAACGGGCCAGTCCTCCAGGCGTACCACGTGGTGCATCCCGAAGGTGTACCAGACCACCAGGTCTTGGTCGGCGATGTTGCGGTTTGCCGCGGTCCAAATCGGCAGGCCGTCGCCCCCGGTGCTTTGGTTCGGATACTCACCTGCGGGGAATCGTTCAGAACGCTCGTAGGCTGTGACCCACAGGTTGTTACGGGCGAACTGGGCCCGCTGGCTTACGTATGAGTTCTCATCGGCGGCGAGCGTGATCGCATCGGTAGGCATAAGCCGGTAGGCAACGGGTTCGTCCACGAGGTTTCGGCTGTTGTGGTTGACGATCTTCCAGAAGCGATGCTTGCAGCTGTCGGCTTTCCGAATGGCCTGCTGCTCCGTTTCGAGAAGGCGATCTACCGTGTAGAAGGCGCTTAGAGTGGGGTTGTCGGTAGGGATTTCGGTGTCGACTTCATAGACCGCATTCTGCGGGCCGTCGAGTTCGAAGTCCATGCGGACGTTGAAGATGTGCTGGTGGATCGGAGCGTAGAGACCGTCGTTGTTCAGGGTCTGGCCGTACTTGTTCTTTGATCCTGCCGCCTGGCCGGCGGTTGAAAGGATGCCGGTGGCCTTTACCAGGAATTCGATTGTGCCATCCAGGTAGAGGTGCCAGTAGAAGCCGTATTCGTAGTTGGCGACAGTGGCGATGAACGAAATGACGAGTTTGCGCGAACGCCTGACCTCAGCAGAGTTGTTACGGAAGTCGAAGTGCTTCCACATGATGCTGTCGTCTTCCTCGTGCATGCAGACAGCATTCTTGATAGTCATGGGATTTCCGTAACTGTCCGAAACGATGCCATCGAAGTACTGGATTTCGCCCAGGCAGTCGCAGCCGAGCCTCAGCGAGTTCGCCATGACGCCGATGTTGTACTCGCCGGCGTCGAAGGCGTTCTTTTTGGCTTGCACCGGTGAGGGGTCCCCATAGGGCACAACCATTTCAACGAGGGAGGCCCTGTTGATGACGGAACGGTCCTGATCCTTATCCCGGAACTTCATCTGGTGAAGGACGAGTCCCTCACGCGGTGTGAAACCAACGCGGAATGACCAGTTGGCCCATTGGACGTGGTTTCCGGTGACAGCGAACGATGGCCCCTCCGGCTGGGTGATTTCGATGGGTTTAATGTCGTCACGGGCAGGTCCAACGTGTTGGGGAAGGTAGTTGCCGGCAGCCTTGGGCACGTCGATGAAGCCGTTGTCTTCGATCTTTACGACCTCTCCGGAGTTAAGGTCATAGATCAGGACGAGATTCTCGGCGGGGTGTGCATACGGGTTGTCGTCCGCGTCAAGCCTCGTAAAGACCAGGCAGCGCATCAGTCGTCTGCCTTCGGCATCGGCACCGAAGTAGCCGGCGGACCATGGTTCAATGCAGACCAGGTCGAGGTCTGTCATGCCACGGTCTGCGAGTACCTCCACGACGCGGGGGTCTTTCTTGCAGTTGACTTCGCATTCTTCGAATTCGTCCAGCATGATCGGCGGTTGGACGCCGTGGCTGAGTTCCGTCCATTGGGTGACGGTATTTGACTCGAGGTCAACTACAGCTTCATAAGCCAGCCCTGTTGCCCGATCGATGAGGACGGAGTCGGCCTCCCGGGCAGGAAGGGTGCCGGATCGGAGTGTCTCTTTGGAGGGTTCACGCAGTTCAACGCTCACGAATCGGAAGGTCTGGGCAGCGGCGGGTCCTTCCCTCAGGATCGATACCGCTTGGGAGATTTCGTCCCGGGAAAGCGGGTCCAAGGGATGGGTGATGCTGACAGACGTCGGGGCTTCACTGTTGAGGGTCATGTCTTTCTCCTTGACATATGCCGGTAGGCGGGTTCGTAAGCTGCATCTCTTTCGTAAGCTGCATCTCTTTGGCAGAGCGTTGGTGTTGGTGAGCGCTTCTTTAGGCGGGCCAGTCCATCAGCCGAGAACGGATGAGGAAGCGCTTGTCTTGGGGTGATTCCAACGAGAATCCGCTTCCTCGACCTACCGCCACATCGACTGTGAGGTGGGTGTGGCTCCAGTAGCTGAATTGCTCCTTGGACATCCAGAAATCCACGAATTGGGGAGCAGGATTAGAGCGGCCATCGCGGATGGAAATGTCGAACCGTCCCAGTAGTACGTCTATCTCCCCGGTCAGAAAGTCGCTAGCGGGATAGCACATGGGAACTGAGCCGTCGCAGCAACCGCCGGACAGATGGAACATGAGGGGTCCGTGCTGCTCCCACAGTTTCCTCAGCAGCGCCACTGACTCTGCGGTGAGCGCCACCCTGGAGAAATGCTCCCCAGGGAGAGTCGCTGAGGCCTCGATCCGAGTCATTGTCATGGGTGAACCCCCTGATCGCTTGTGGCAAATGCTTGATGTGGCGTGGTCAACGTAAAGAATTGGTGCGGTGGGGCCCGGACGCGTCGGGCCCCACCGTGTCCAAGAGGGCTTAGAAGAAGCCGAGTTTGTTCTCGTTGTAGCTGACCAGCAGGTTCTTGGTCTGCTGGTAGTGGTCCAGCATCATGGCATGGTTCTCACGGCCGATGCCCGATGACTTGTACCCGCCGAACGCCGCTCCCGCAGGGTAGGCGTGGTAATTGTTCACCCACACACGTCCTGCCTGGATTTCCCGCCCGGCGCGGTAGGCGACGTTGCCGTTGCGGGACCACACCCCGGCCCCTAGGCCATAAAGGGTGTCGTTCGCGATGCCGATCGCATCGTTGTAGTCGCTGAACTTCGTCACGGACACCACGGGACCGAAGATCTCCTCCTGGAAGATCCGCATCCGGTTGTGGCCTTCGAAGATGGTGGGCTGGACGTAGTAACCGCCGGCCAGGTCACCGGACAGCTCGGCCCGGGCGCCGCCGGTGAGGACCTTGGCGCCTTCCTGTTTGCCGATGTCAATGTAGGAAAGGATCTTCTCCAACTGGTCGTTGGAGGCCTGTGCGCCCACTTGGGTGTCGGTGTCGAGCGGGTTGCCCTGGATGATCTTGTTGGTCCGGGCGACGACGTCCGCCATGAAGGTGTCGTAGATGCCTTCTTGGACCAACGCACGGGAGGGGCATGTGCACACTTCACCCTGGTTGAAGGCGAAAAGCGTGAAACCTTCCTGGGCTTTGTCATAGAAGGCGTCGTTCTGCGCGGCAACGTCGTCGAAGAAAATGTTCGGGCTCTTGCCGCCAAGCTCCAACGTAACGGGAATGAGGTTGTTGGAGGCGTATTGGCTGATCAACCGGCCCGTAGTGGTTTCGCCGGTGAAGGCGATCTTCCGGATCCTGGAGCTGGACGCGAGCGGCTTGCCCGCCTCTACGCCGAACCCGTTGACCACATTCACCACGCCCGCGGGCAGCAGGTCACCGATGAGTTCGATCAGGACCAGGATGGACGACGGCGTCTGCTCCGCAGGCTTGAGGACCACGGCGTTGCCGGCAGCGAGAGCAGGGGCGAGCTTCCACACCGCCATGAGGATGGGGAAGTTCCAGGGGATGATCTGCCCTACAACGCCCAGCGGCTCGTGGAAGTGGTAGGCCGTGGTGTCGTCATCGAGCTGTGAGAGGTGGCCTTCCTGGGCGCGGATGGCCGAGGCAAAGTAGCGGAAGTGGTCAGCGGCCAACGGAATGTCCGCGTTGAGGGTTTCGCGGATCGGCTTGCCGTTATCCCAGGTTTCCGCCACCGCCAGCAGCTCGACGTTCTCATCGATGCGGTCCGCGATCTTGTTCAGAATGGCAGCACGTTCGGCCGCTGAGGTCTTGCCCCAGGACGGCGCGGCCTTGTGTGCCGCGTCCAACGCCAGCTCGATGTCCTCGGCCGTTCCCCTTGCAACCTCACAGAAAGCCTTGCCCGTCACGGGGGTGATGTTCTCGAAGTAGCCGCCCTTGACCGGCGCAACCCATTCCCCGCCGATCCAGTTCTCGTAACGGTCCTTGAAAGTGACCTTCGAACCCTCTGCACCTGGCTGTGCATAAACAGTCATTCTTTCTCCTGAATCTGGAATGCCTCATCATTGAGGTACGATTACAAAATATCCACATGAAAACAGAAATCCGCGGTCTTGGGTTACTCGATGCGGCCTAGATTCAAAGACCTTAAGACAATCATTAGAATTGCCTAAGGTTCATGAACTTTCCATCGGCCAGGTTCCGGGATGTCCTCGGATACTTGGAGGACATCAATGATCTTATGACTCCAATTGCCTCTGGAAAATCCGTCAACTGACGTACGTGCGTCATCCTATTGGAGTGGTAAAGACATATGGCGTCGGATTGACGTGGAGTTGATGACGTCCTGTGAGACGTCAGTATCAGCATCCGACGGGTGCCGATGGTGATGATGGAGCAGGGAAAGGCCGGGCCTTCCGAGGCCCAGATGAGGCGTGCCGTCATCATTCAGCATGAACTGCAGACTTAGGCGATCAGCTCCGTGTGCAGCGTCGGCAGCCCTCATTAACGCAAGATGCTGGAATTCTTGCGAAAAGCTGCTGGGGCATCCGGTTTTCCCGGACGCGTAGTCTTCGCTTAGTAGATCGAGTTGGTTGGAGAACTTTACTAGCTGATCAGCGTTTGCTTCGGCCGTTCGACCTGAATGAGCATACTGCTCAACAAGTCAAAGTGAGCAGGCAAGGAACGGATATTAGCCGGGTTCCAGTCTGTCAACGCCCGTCTGCGTTCGGTACGGCAACAATGCAAGGAAGGTTTTACTGCTTGTCCGCATATTCCGTCCTGGCGGCAGTGGCTAGCCAGCGGGTCCAGTATTAAACGGCTTGGCCAAGAGCGATATTAACGTCTGTGGCGGCCGGCACCCTTCTATGGGAGGGGGACCAAGTTAGCTCGAAATCCAAACACTCATCCTCTTGAGACGGTGAAGCTTCCTTCGTGCAAGTGCGGGTAAGGCAGCGCGAGGTAAGGTTAGCGCATGCGAGAGCGTCCGGGCCGGCAAGCCTCTAACACCTCCGAGCGGGGCTTTCCGTTTATCAAGGGAACGGCTGACCCAAGGGAGTTTTTGCCATATCCAGGCAGGATTCTGAGATCCTGACGCATTTGCCTACGCAGGTGAGCGAACTCTCCCGACAGGGCGAAGCAGTCCACTTTTTCCGTCCGCTTCAGTCCCGGGGTCTTGCGCCATGCTGGGCTTGGACATTGAAAAACGAGGGAGCGTGCCTACGCGTCGGCAGTCAAGGGGAGGCCATCGTATTTCATGGTGGGAAGGGCGCTCTGCAGCATCCTCACTGATTCCTCGGTCAGTATTCCTTCGTTTGGATCGTCATCAAAGGACAGCCATTGCAGCATGAGACCATCCAGAACGCCGATCAGCATCCGCGAAAGGGTCTGGATGTCGACGTCCAGTTCTTTGTCAGTCCTGACTTCCCGAAGCAGTTGAGTGCAACCGTCCAGGTACCTGCGGTAGACGCGGCGAGCCAGGTGGCGGGAGTCTGAACTTCGCAGAGACCATACTGTAAGTTCATAGGTTGCCAGTTGCATGTCACGGCTACTTTGGAACCATCTTGCGAAGGAGCGCGTGATGTCGGCGACACCTTGGTGGAGGCCGACGTCCTGCCGGACGCTGGCGCCAACTTCTGCGAAGCCTGCACCGGTTATGGCTTCGTAGACGGCATGAAACAGATCTTCCTTCGTTGCAAAGCAGTAATGAAGGCTGGCAGTGGGAAGATCTGCCATTTCAGCGATACGGCGGGTCGTCGCCCGCGCCACACCCTCCCTGCTTATCACGAGGATTGCCGCCTCTACGAACTGTCTGCGGCGATAGCTGATCGGTTGATGCTCCTGGCGCACTTTGGTCTCCTTGTCATCGTCCTCGAACCAAGGTTGCGTCAACTACTTGAACTCCTCTTGCCCAGTGTACTTGATCAGATGGCCATCTTCGCGAGTTTATTCTGGTTCTTCAATCTGCGGCGCCGCCGCGCCCGGGCTTCCTGAAGGCCTGGGCTTTCGCTATGTCTGCTCCGCGGTCGGTCCGTATTCTGGCGAGGGCTGCTTACCGGCCTGTGGATACCATGCGGGGCTCTTGGCCAAGCCAGCTGACCTTGGACTACAAACTGTCGTTCGCCACCTTGGACAATTGCGGGGTCTGGCATGCTCACGTATCGTGAAAAACTCTTGACCATGTGGCCAACTCGAAAATAAACTTGCCATGTGATCAGCAGGTCACCATGACTGAGGGAAGCCCATGACCAGGGATGAAGCTTATGAGCGATGCCTGAAGGGTCGTACGTGGAGTTTTACGGCGGCCAGTGGCTCGTCGTCCCATTCGCCCCGGTGCAGCAACCTCCGTTTTTTGTTTGCCTGCTTGAGGGCAGCGGTACGCCGCGGTCTTGACTTCAGACCCGTGGCTGGCATGCCCTGACGGAGCAATATTTTGATCGACAGCGATGCCATCTGGCCAAGTCCAGTGGCGTCATCCTGAGCAATGGTGTCGCGGCGTCAAGCCGTCCGGGGGAGCACCGCTAGTACCCGGTTGGAGGCAATGCGTTGAATATCGAGGCCGTTCTGCCAAGCATGGTTGGGGACTGGGGCGAAACTCACAACGTCCAGGACGACATACTTGCTCGAGCAGCAGCTGCTACCCGGACCTTGAGCAATCTGATTCCATGGGCGGGCTACGCCCTTTGCGGCTGGGATGCCGGTTCCGGTGACCACCGGCATGTGACACTAGCCAGCCAAGGCTACTCAGCGGCGGTGTTGGACCACATGAACGGCGAATTCGTCGAGAACAATCCCGCCTTTAACCTGCTGCACCTTCGAGTGCCTCGAGCACTGAGGTGGTCGGATCTTCGACGAGACTGGGATATTGACTTTCCTGTCACGGCCGCGGCTGAGGAGTTCCTGATCCCTTCCGGTTACCGTGAGGGAACTACGATGTGCCTGAGGTTGCCCGACGGGCGATACACGGGGTCTTTACATGTGAGCTGGGAGTCTGAGAGAGACGCGCGCGATGAGGTTCGCGACATTATAGAAGGCTTCCGCCCCATACTTGCCCTTGTCTGCGACCTGCTCGGTGCTCCGCAGCTGAACGTCGAGCGCATCGGCCCCCAAGGGCATGCCGCCTTGATCACTACTGATGGCAAGGTAATGGAGATGCCCGGTAGATCCTCCGGGCCTCTTCTGGGTCCGGACGGTTTGGTGGGGCGTCTCGTAAGCAGGCACGGCAAGAAACCCGGACGCCGCCGATACCTTTGGGCGGACCCAGATGGCCTCTGTCACCGAATTGACACGTTCCCATGCTACGGCGGCACTGCGCTTGTGACTGAGACGGTAATCCCCTGGCCGTTTGGTCTCACTGTTCGCGAGGCGCAGGTCCTGCACTTGGTGGCAAGCGGCCTATCGAATCCTCAAATCGCGGCCGCGCTCCGCATTAGTCCACGGACCGTGTCCACACACGTTGAGCATCTGCTTGAAAAGTTGAATTGTGTTTCAAGGTCTCAACTTGCGGTCACCGCTGTGAGAGCGAACGTGCTGCTCCTTGAGGACCCCACAGCGTAAGACTCTGGCTTGAAGAAAAAGATCGCGTCTTGGAGGCTTGCGACCGACGGCTTTTTGGGCGGCCGGCGATCCCATCAAACCACCCGATGCCTTCGTCAATAATTCTGAGTCCGCTGCACCGAGCAGACAATCGCGCTTCGTCGGCCATCGTAAGCTGCCCGACCTTGTGTCCGGATACCAGCTGCGGTCGCCGGGCTTACGCGCGACGACCACTTGATGCACTTTCCGGACGTGGGTCAACTGACGTATTGATCCTGTCTTTCCTTGGCACCAGAGTGTAATCAACGAAAGGAGCTGTAACCATGGCAGACACAACATCCCAGCCCGTAGACAGGCAATTGCAGGTTTATGAGAACTGGGGAAAAAAGCAACGTAAAGCTATCCGGGCACTTATATCCGACAGCCTCATCGAAGAGCACCGCACCAAACCGTTGGGTCAGCATTCCGATAATTTGGAACGGGTACTGCAGTACTTTCGGCGCCAACCCCAGGAGGGGAAGTACATCGGCGTGATGACCAAACCGTGGGAAGAATATCGCATCGGTGTGCTCTCAGGAGTGCGAGGTCAGCCCGCGGAGATTCTCATGGACGAGAGTTTTCCCACTGAAGAGGCCGTTCTTCACGGCATCTTTCTTCGCCGCATACGTGACCTGATGAAGGGTGATTGACATGACCATATTGAAAGACACTTCGATACGGGGCTACGCCGACCGATTCTCCGTGGCCCCCGGCGAGACTATTGAATTTAAGGTGAGCAGTGTCAAGCCCGGTACCTATCGCGCCGATATCGTTGAACTGATCAACGGAGACATTAACCCAGAAGGTCCCGGCCTCTTGGAGGTAACCGCGGCAGCTCTCAATGGCGAGTATCAGGCAAGGTTCCAGGAGACCGACCCCGGGTCATATGTGGTGGTCAATGACGATGGACGCCTGAGCTTTAGCGGCGCGTTCACGCTGCACGCTTTCATCTGCCCCACGACACCCCAGAACGAAAACCAGATCGTGATGGGCCGTTTCTCGGAACGAGAGCATGCCGGCTATGCTTTGGCCATTCAGAGCGGCAAGTTGTCTCTCCTCGTGGGAGATGGCGAAAAGACCTCAGTGTTCCAGAGCAACTCACTACTTCATCGCAAGTGTTGGTATTCCGTCGCGGTGAGCTATGACCCAGATTCCCGCCAGACTACTTTGTACGTTCGATCGGTGGTCAACTCCGTCAACAGCCTCTTGTCGCCGATCGTGCCCATCACAGGGGAGGGAGTCACCAATGGAACGCTTGACGCGGCTCCTGCCCACAGCGGTGGTCCGTTCGTGATCGCGGGTTGCCCGGTTTCAAGTACGTCATCAACCATTGACTCTCATTACAACGGAAAGATCGACTCCCCCAAAGTTTGGGATAGGGTACTTTCCGTTGAGGAGCTCGACTCGATTACCAACGGTGGTGCTCCGGCCACTGCCGGTCTCGTCGCCCACTGGGATTTCAGCGATGGCATAGGTCCTGATGGAATCACTACAGACCAAGCATCGGATATCGGTCCGTTCAACCTGCACGGTGAATGCGTCAACTTCCCTGCACGGGCGATGACCGGGTGGAACTGGCAAGGCCGCGAAGAAAACTTCGCTCATGCACCAGAGGAGTACGGCGCAATCCACTTCCATGATGATGACCTGGAGGATTGCCGGTGGGACACGGACATCGCATGGCAGGTTCCCGAGGATTTCCGATCAGGCATCTATGCCCTGAGGCTTGTCCAGGAAGAAGCCGAGGACTGGATCCCGTTCTTCATCCTCGCACCGCGGGGCACGGCGAAAGCCCGAGTGCTCATGCTCGTTCCCACCACCAGTTACTTGGCCTACGCCAACGAGCACTTCAATGACATTTCGGTCGCGCAGTCCATCTTTGGACGCACTGCAATCATCAACGAGCTCGATTTCTGGTTGCATGAACACAACGAGTTCGGTCTCTCCACTTACGACACCCACACAGATGGCAGCGGCTGCCACTACTCGTCGTATTTGCGTCCCATCGTCAATCTGCGGCCACAGTTCCGTACGGCATCCGGCGGTCCGTGGCAATTCCCAGCTGATCTCCACCTTTCAGCGTGGCTCCATGCACAAGGCATCGAATTTGATGTAGCAACTGACCGCGAACTTCATGATGAAGGCGCTGAACTTCTGAAGCGCTACAAGGTCGTTCTCACCGGTTCGCACCCGGAATACTATTCGGGACCAATGCTTGATGCTTGGGAGAGCTATCTGGCCTCGGGCGGAAGGGGCATGTACCTGGGCGCCAACGGTTTCTACTGGATAGCTAACTGGCACCCCGAGAAACAGCACCTCATGGAAGTTCGGAAGGCGGAGTTTGGTTCACGCGCCTGGCAGGCAGAGCCTGGCGAGTATTACCTTCAGACCAATGCTGAGCGGTCCGGGCTGTGGCGTGGCCGGGCTCGCCACCCGCAAAAGGTATTTGGGACCGGGTTCACATCAGAGGGGTTCGACGAATCCTCGTACTACGTCCAGATGCCGGACGCCCGCGACCCGCGGGCTGATTTCATCATGGAGGGCATTGCCCCTGATGAGAAGATCGGCGATTTTGGTCTCGTTGGTGGCGGCGCAGGAGGAAGTGAGCTCGACCGGTACGATCTGTCGCTAGGGACTCCACCGCAGACCTTGCTTCTTGCGTACAGCGAGGGCCACTCGGACAACTATCCAAGGGTGGTAGAGGAAATCCTCTTCAACATCCCCATGGTCGGTGGAACCATGGACCCGAATGTACGGGCCGACATCACCTACTTCACCACCAAAGAAGGAGGTGGAATGTTCTCCTCCAGCTCCATCGCCTGGTGCGGCTCGCTGCTGGAAAACGATTGCAACAACAACGTCTCCAAGATGACTGAGAACATTATACGCAGATTCATGTCGGACGAGCCGCTACCTTCGCTGGACTAAGGCCAACTCCTAATTACCAGCCTTTGGAGAGTGGTGCTCGCACGCGAGCATCACTCTCCGACCACCATCTGGCCTGGCTTACCAAACCCTGTCTCACAGACGACGCCCTATGCATTTCGGCGTCCCCAGTTTCAAGTTCTTCCGAGCTTTGGAGGCAAACATGCGAGAAGAAGAAGTCCCAAATCCGCAGATCGACAAGGGTGAACACGTCCTGATGTGCCAGTTAAGCGCCCCTGCCGGCGAGGATCCCAGCATGGTCCGTTCTGGATGCGGCGGCGCAACGTGCCCTGGACTCTGTGCTTCATCGCTGTCGGGACGCGTCGCCGTTCAAATTAGGACTAGGAAGAATTTTGACATCTGACCCGTTGCCAGAGAGGTCAAGTAGAGCAAAACGGGTACTCTTAGGCACAAGTAGCCACAAGCAGATGAGTTCTGCGCCGTCCTACGGAAAAATCGCAACATACAGATTCGACGTCGAAACCGCATCGCAATTGGATCACGAACTCACTTGGATAATCGAGGCGGAACTAGAAAGAGCAAGCCGCCATCATCATTGCGGTCTCTCCCTTACGCGGCATGAAACACATACCTTCACACTTGCGGTCAGCGGAAAGGTGCCGCCGTGGGAAGTGCAGGAGAATGACGCATGGATGAAGATTTCCAGTATGTAATAGCGGCGGCGTGTCGGGTTGAATGAAGATTTTGGATTTAAATTGGCTTGGAATATCAGGAATTCCCGACCAATGAAAAATGTGACTAAGTGCCCCGAGTTAGTGCTTTCACTATGAAGAGAAGAAGACATAATTCCGAATGCTCCGCTAAAAGAAGGCCTCAAATGCTGGAAAGTGGTTCAAAGGAGCCTAACCCCTTCGAGTGCGGATCCGCCTGGCGGGTAGGTCCCCCTTCTGGCAGTTCAACGTTCCTCACATCAGTTGGCGCCAAGAACTGAAGGGTGCTTATCAAGGAGGACCATGACAAACGAAGCCATCAGCACAGCGGACCTTTACGATGAACGCGGAGAAAACCTCCAATCCCTCGCCATACAATTTATGTCGCTGGGCGGAAAATCCCATTTTTCGGGGCCCGCTAGAACAGTCCGCTGCTTCGAGGACAACGCGCTTCTCAAATCGGTCGTATCGTCCGCCGGCGACGGCGCCGTCCTCGTCGTGGACGGAGGCGGATCGCTTTCCTGCGCACTAATGGGCGACGTGATCGCCGAAATTGCGGCGTCCAACGGCTGGTCCGGGGTGGTTATCAACGGCGCCATACGCGATCGTGAGGCAATTTCGAGGCTTCCGATCGGCGTGAGGGCATTGGGCAGCAACCCCAGGAAGAGCACGAAAGCAGGCACAGGCGATACTGATGTGGAAGTGAACCTCTACGGAGTCGTAGTTAGGCCGGGCGCCATGGTGTACTGCGACCTCGATGGGATTTTGGTGGAGCGATGAGGGGGCGTAGTCAAACGCGAGCCAGCCACCCCAGGCAAACTTGTGCGAACAGAGACCGAGGACCACGTAACCAAAGACACCCCCTGAATTGCAGGGACTCCCGGAGTCACCCCCAGTTCCTTCCCAAGCTCTCGAGGTTGAATGAAGGTTCTTGCCGGTGCCTTACGGGTAAGTACCGTGTAGTCAGGCGCATCCAGAACAGGACCGGCGTAAACACCTGTTGCCCAGAGGCGCTCATGCCATAGAAGGATCCATTACTGGCGTGCTTGTAATACGGCCCAAGAGCTAACGGCGCCTTATAACCATCTGAGGACCCTGTTCGAAGTTCTGCTGATCCGGGTCGTTGTCTACGTGATCTCCCGGACTTAGTGAGTGCTGGGAGATGGCTCAGTTAAGGGCACACCCCAGCCGGACGACAGACGCTGCCGACATCATCGCCAAAGTAGGGGTCACATGCGGGCCGCCAGGTCGAGAAGCTCCCAGACCTCAAGCCCGACGCACATAAGATGCACACGACATATGGGTGCTTATCGGCGTTCTGCCCTTCGGGAAACGCCTTTTAAACTGTGGCCAGCTGCCGTTGCTGGAGAAGTTCAGGATGACCCACAGGGCTCATAAGTCTCTTGACGATGGCTTCCAGCAGTTGACCATCGCACCCGGCGGCGTCAGTTTTCGGATTCTGTGGTTGCTTCGGCCCATTCGAGCGCGGCGACAACGTGCCCTTCGTTAGGCAAGGCGATTTTTTCGTCTGCGGGCAGTTTGTCGTAGGTGTAGGCGGCGACGGCCATGGGTGAGGTTGAGCGGCCGAGGCTGTACCGGACGCTGCGGTCGTTCTTCGTGCCACAGATAAGGATGCCGATGGTTTCGTTGTGATGCTCACGGCGAAGCATGTCATCGACAAGAGCGACATAGAAGTTCAGCTTGCCGGCATACTCCGGCTGGAACTTTCCTGTTTTGAGCTCGATGACCACATACCGGTTCTGGTCCATGTGAAAGAACAGCATGTCGACGTAGTAGTCATCGCCGTCAACATCGAAGTGCACTTGTCGGCCAACGAACGAAAATCCGGGGCCCAGCTCCCGCAGGGTTTCGGTGATCCGGCTGGTCAATGCCAGTTCCAGATCCCGTTCGGCAACTTCCCCTGACAGGCCCAGAAACTCGAAATTGTAGGGGTCCTTGGCGACCTGCTGCGCAAGCTCGGAATCTGGTCCAACAAGCCGTTGGACAAAGTTTGACGGCGCTGCGCCGGTTCTTTCCAGGGTCCGGTTCATGATCATGTTCAGCAGGACGTTGCGGGACCATCCATGCTCAACGGCGGCACCGGCGTACCAGTCCCGCTCACGCCGATGGTCCAACTTGTCCAACAGCACTGTGATGTGGCCCCACGGCAATTGTCCAACAGCCTGTTGGACAATTGGATCCGGCCAGGCCGCGGCGAATCCCCGCATGTAAAAAAGATTGGATCGAGACAGTCCCTTCATCTCGGGAAACTCGGCCCGAAGGTCTTCGGCCAGACGCCCCATAACCCCGCTTCCCCATTCCTCGACCTCCTGACGGGCCAAGACAGCCTTGCCAATCGACCAATACAACTCGATCAGCTGAGTGTTGACAGTTCGTAGGGCGGTCAGACGCGCGGTTCGGACCTGTTCCTTGAGCGAGGCCAAGAAATCGGAATACCCTAACGGCAGGGCCAAGGATCGCGAGTCAGTCATACCCTCAACCCTAATGGCCGCCTCTTAACCAGGGATTCCATTGCCCAGACGGTGTGTGGACAATTGCGCCACAGCCTGTGGCGCAATTAGAAGCTCCACCTCAAGCGGCAGCCGTTTTGGGGCCGGTCACGTCAGGGAACCAACCAGCGGGAGCCGTTCTCGGTTCCAGAAGCTCCGGTTCGCGGTGTTCTTTCATGTCGCAGTTATAGAACGGTCCTTGTGGATCGAGGAGGACTCTCATGTGGTGATCTGCGTGGTCCCTCCACCAGACGCTCATGCCGGTCGCTGGATCCAGGCGAAGGTGTTCCCACGCCCGCCAGAGAGCCGCTATCCGCGAGATGGCTTCGGGGTGGAAGTACCATTCGATGCACCACTTGGCTGACTTTCCGGTGACGCTCCGGACATAGGTAGGCAGCAGCTGCTCATGGAGGAACTCTTCGGCTGAGCCGTAGACGAGTTCCGGTTCCTTCTCCGGGCCCTGCCCAGCTGCAGCTGCGGCCGGTGCCGGTGTGTCCGTGTCGTAGAGGTCAAAATCAGTTGCCATGTGCGGCGCCCTTTCCTACTTCGTTACCCAGGGATTGGCTGCAGGTGTAACTGGCACCGGGACAGCGGGTTCTTCGGGCCGGGGGCTGTACTTCTTGATGGATGCTTCCACAGCTTCTTTGTGGGGTCCGGTGTACCAGGGCATGGTGCGGACGAGCGTGGCCGGTGCGCCGGAGGCGAGGACGACGGCGCGGCCACGGTCTAATTCAGCGAGGTTGGAAACATCGAAGATGCGTTCCTTGCCTTCCTGGCGGGACCGGCTGGAGCCGGACTTACCGGAGGAGGTGGAGACGTTGATGTAGCTGTAGTCCCCGATCAAGTCCGAGAGCGCACGGAGGAACCCTTCTTCTGCCACGCCGCCGCCGTAGACCTTCACGTTGGCCGCTGACCAGATTTTCCGCATTCCTGCTTCGCCCCACAGCTCCACGCCCTGGGACCAGGATTGCAGGATGCCCATGATGATGATGCCTTTGGATCCGTAGTGGCTGTACTGGTCCGGGAGTCCGGCCCAGCGGACGACGTTGGCCAGCTCATCGAGGGCGAATACTCCGGGTTTGGGAAGGCGGCCGCCGCTGCGTTCAGCGCGTTCTTCCATGGCCTCAGCAATGGCTACTGTCAGGGCCGTGGTTAGAGGGGCGGCGGAGCCGGCACCTTCCTTGGAGAGGATGTAGATCGTCTCGTGCGAGGCAGCGAAAGCGTGCGGGTTGAACTGGCGGCGGGGGTCGGTGGCTACCGTTGCCCCACCGGTCGGTGCGACCCAGCGCAGGGTGTTGCGGCTCTTGAGGCATTGGATCATTTTTTCTGCGGTGCCGAAGATGCCGTCGCGCTGCTTATCGGCAAGTTCGAGCGTGGATTCAAGGCCCTTGTACTGCAGCTCGTAATCGTGTGTTTTGAGGATGTTGATGGGTTCCCGGTTCACCTGTTCGGTGACCCAGAGGTAGGCCTGGGTGATGGGCAGGTCTCCGAGCGCGGCCGCGAGGAAGTACGAGGACAGAATGTCTTCGGCTTTGGGATCGAAGTAGGCATCTGGCTTGGACCCGGGCACGCGGGAGCCGACGGAGAAGTGTTGGGTGAGTTTGTAGGCCTTTTCTTCGTCGGTGACGTAGGAGAGGGGGTTCCACCACCAGTCCGGTTCTTCCTGGGCGATCTTCTGCGGATCGAACACCCACACCGGGGCGACGGCCTCGCGGACGCCTCGGGTGCCGTCCACGACGTCGCGCTTGTTCGAGGTCGAGACAACGGCGCCGGGTGCGTCCAGGATGGCGGGCATGACCCGTGAGGTCGACTTACCGGTACGGGGTCCCCAGATGTCGATGCTGAGGTCTTCCCAGGAATGGATGAACTTCCGGCCCGTGGAGACGAGTTTGCCGACCACGATGCCGGGAGTGTCCGTGACCCCCAGGCGCTCGGCGGTCGCTTCCGCTCCCTTTTCTGAGAACGCGGCCAGCGACTTACCCCGTCCCAGGTACCGGGCGGCCTTATCGACGCGGGCACGCTTGGATGCACCCTTCCTCCAGGCCACGAGAACAACAATGGTCAGGGCCAGCACCACACCGGCCAGCACGCAGACCACAACCGTGGCTTCGGTGGGCCACGGCACGCGGCCCTTGATCAGTCCTGCGATCAGATCGATGGGGTGGGCTGGTGGTGCGGCGATGCCTGCCATCCAGGAGCCGAGGTGCAGGGCGGCGTAGGTTCCGCCGCCGAAAACGACGATGAAGCCGATGGCCAGCCAGACCAGCAGTGCATCGCCCAGGCCCATTCCTTTGCGGTTTGGTGCGCTCACTGTGTGCCTCCTTCCATGGGCAGAACCGGGGCTGCCGGTTCCAGCAGGGTTTCGGGGGCTGCATGCCATTTGCCGTCGGTGTCGTTGACGCCTTCGGGGCCCTTCTCCAAGGACGTGAGCCCGACTTGGACGGGGATCCCGGGACGGCCGCCGACCTTGATGAGGAACTTTCCCCGGCCCGGGGGTTCGACGTCGACGCCGCGTGAGTCCCACGCGGGCGGGTCCTGCCAGCCAATGAGCTTCTGTTGCTCCTGCCGCGACAAAGGTATGGCGGAGGTGAGCAGCGGCATTTCCGAGGCGGGGAGGCCGCCGCAGATGACCATTCCGGAGCGTTCGACGAAACCGCGGGCTTTCATCCGGTCCTCTTCTGCCGGCAGGGCCAGCAGGTCGGACATGGTGTGGGAGATCATGATCTGTCCGACACCTACGGAGCGGTTCAACCGGGTCAAAGCGTCCACGCGGTCAACCATTCCCTTGCCGGCACGCAGTGCCCGCCAGAGCTCGTCCAGGACGACGAAGTAGTTCCGGCGCGGTTCCAGACCTGCATCGGCGAGGGCGTTGGCAACGTTGACCGTGCCGAAGCCGTAGGACCAGCACGCGAGCAGGATGGCGGCCTGCAGGTCCGTTTCGGTCTCGTCAATGCTGGAGACGTCGAAGACGACGGCGCGGTCGCGCTTCATGGGCTGGCTGGTCTGGCGGGAGAAGATTTCCCCCAGCTTCCCACCACCGGTCAGACCCAGCAGCGTTGCCTCCAACGCCCGGGTTTCCTGCAGGTAGATGTTCATGTCGCCCCGATCGAGGGCGACCTGTCGCAGCTCATCAGGCGCGGAAACGATGACATCCAGCAGGTCCTTCAACACCGGGACGCCGTCAAAGCGGTCATCGAGGACCCGCAGGGCGCGGTCCAGGATCGTTTGCTCCTGGTCGGTGGGTGGGTTGTTCCGGCTGATCGTGATCAGTGAGACGACCATGGTCAGGCGGCGGCCGTGCGCGTCGGCCCGGACGCGTGCTGCGTCCTCAGAGTGGCCGTTGTCTTCAAGGAGCTGGGCGGCTTCTACAGCCTGACCCGGGTCGAGGATGTTCAAGTACCCGACGCCGCGACCGAGGCGGATGACCTGTCCACCGAGGGCCCGGACGGCTTTGACGTGCTCGCCCTTGAGGTCACCGAGGATCAATGGGTGAACGCCTTGGGCGGAGAGTCCGATGAACATCCGACGCACCACGGTGGATTTCCCCAATCCGGGTTTGCCCAGGATGAAGGCCGAGGGGTTGGAAATCAGGCGCGCGCGCTGGAACCAGCTGATCGGGTCGCAGCAGACCGTGGCCTGGGTTTCTTCGTGGCGTCCCAGCGGGACACCGATCATGGGTGAGGACGCCCCGGAGGAGAACGGCCAGAGGCCGCACACCTGAACCGTCGTTCCCCGGTACTCCTTCACGGACGGGACGAGCTGTGCCATGCCACCGCCACGGCCGGGCCAGCCCCGGGCGCCCGGCCCGGCCTCCCGGGGCTGCTTCTCAGTCTTCTTCGGTGCAGCCTTGGTAGGAGTCGTGCTGTGCTTGGAGGAACGGGCGAAGAGCTTTGCGCGGGCCATTAGAGGGCATCCCTAATCTCGGATGGGACCATGCTGTGCTTGGGCAGCATCAGTCCCAGCGGCAGGGACGCAGCGGACGCGTTCTTCTGATCCCGCTCCACCACGGCAGCGGCTCGGGCCGAGTCCATTGGACGGTACAGCAAGGAGACACGTCTGCGGTCAATGTCCCCATTCGGGGCCAGCACGGAAAGGGCCGAGGAATTCACCGATCCACGAGGGAGCTTTGTAGGGGCCATTAGAGGGCATCCTTAATCTCGGGTGGGACCATGCTGTGCTTGGGCAGCACCAGCCCCAACGGCAGGGACGCGGCGAACGCAGTGTCCTGTGAGCCGTAGGCACGGCGCAGCAGGACCCGGGCGGTGCCGGAGGTTTGCTCCACGGCTGCTACCGCGTCGGCGAGGCGTTCCCGGTCGGTCACGGTGGCCGTGACGACCATGCCGAAGTTCACCAGCCCGGCCCCTTGTGCTTCTTCCTGCGCGGTTTGTGCGGCTGAGCGGGCGTCAACCAGGGCACGGGCGGAGGGGCGGTTGCCGGAGGTGATGCGGACGTTGGCGTTGTTCTGGTCCCGCTCCACGACGGCGGCAGCGCGGGCCGAATCCATCGGACGGTACAGCAGCGAGACGCGTTTGCGGTCAATGTCCCCGTGCGGGGCCAGCAACCGGGAAAGCACCGAGGAATTCACCGATCCACGCGGAGCACCGGTCATGGTCCAGGACGCTGAGAACGCCGAATCGTGCCGGTAGTCATCCCAGCTTGCCTGCGTCGCGGTGGGGCCAACCTCGCCCCAACTCAACGACACCGGAGAACCAGCGGCATGGGCTTTATCAATGATCAGCGCCGCCGGCGGATCGTAAGCGATCCTCACGACCTCGCACAGCTCCTGCGCGGACATGGGCCGGGCGATGCCGGCCCCGGTGGACTGCAGCCGTGCCGACAGGCCCGGGATGCGCGAGGCCAGGTCGCGGGCAACATCTTCCGGCGTCCGCTTTTTCGCACCGGCACGGATCGCGGAATTGAACGTCAACGACACCCAGGCACGGACCGTAGCCGAACCTTCCGGGTAGGTTTCCACCACTTCGTTGAGCATCTCCCGGGCGAACGCGGGTGCGTCCGGGTCGATGTTCATCAGCACTTCGTTGCGCAGCCGGTACCCCGAATCCGGGGCGGTCTCGACCGTCACGGCTGCGGCGTCCAGCCCGGCCTCATCAGCCAGCCCGGCGAGCCAGCCGCCCCAGTTCGCGACCCACGCATCGACCTGCTCAGGGTCCACCAAGGATGCCCCATCGGGTTCGGTCGAGAAGATCACCGTGAAGTGGCTTGTGGTGGGCACGTGCAGCAGCGCGAACGGGCGCTTATAAGAGTCGGTGAACTCGTACAAGGTCGACTTCGCGGCCAGACCCGGGAGCTGGTACATGCCCCACTCCGTGACTCCGAGCGGGCCGGAACGGTACAGGTTGGTCCCGGAGGACCGGGAGACTTTGAAGGCCATCCGGGTTCCGAAGCGATCAACGATGGACTGGCCATGCTTGTCCTTGACTGTCAGCAGCAGCAAGCTGACACCGGCAAAGGCAAGAACGCCCAGGCCAACGAACAGGCCCCAAATAGCGAAGCTGACAATGCCCGCCAACAACCCGCCAAAGAAAATGACTGTAGTGAGCGCGCCGAGGTTGGCCAGCCCGGCCGAGCGCGGTACGCGCCAGTTGCCGTAGGACGGTTCTTTGTATTCGGTGTTAATTGCTGCCACTGGGGCCCTCCCCGGTTGAATCCTGCGCGGTCTTTTCGATTGCCTGTGACGTCGCGGAAGCCACCTTTGCTCCTGTGGCTACAGCCACGCCAGCCGGTCCAGCTGCCGCTGCTCCCCCACTAGCCGCAGCCCCTCCTGCACTTCCTGCACCCGCAGTACCTGCCATGGCTGCTGCAGCCGTGCCAGAAGGTCCACCCGGACCCGTAGCGCCCGGGATGGGCTGCCCTCCCCCGCCTCGCGGACCTGAGGTTCCGTCACTGCCCTTGGGGGACTTGCTGGTCTGTGTGCTCTGGGTAGTCGACGTGCTTGTTGACGATGAAGGGGTTGGTGAAGCGTTGCCCCTGCCGCTGCCGCCACGACCAAGAGACACCGCGCCTGTGGCAATAGCCCCAACAGCTGCCCCAGCCCCGGCACCGCCACCGGAGGCGACGGCACCAACCATGGGCGTCACGAACCTCATCAGAGCGGGCAGTGCGAAGAGTGCAACAACCATGAGGGTGAATCCAGTGATGGTCCTGACCATGGCGTCTTGGCCCTTACTGTCGCCCATCAGCAGGAACGCAACCGAGTACACAATTGCTGCAGCTGGTTTGTAGAGAAGGAATGCAATGGTCCATCCCACCGCCTTCTGGAACCACTGCCTCCCCATCTCGGTATTGGTGAAAGCGGCGGTAGTAGGCAGAATCCCGGCAAGGATGACCAGCATGCCCCCACGCACCACCATCAGGACTATCTGAACCAAGGACGCGAGCAGACCAATCAGACCCAGGACGATCAGGACAAAAACGCCCACGCCTGTCTGGTTCATGGTGACCAGCCCCTGCATTGCAGTTGCGAAGCCCTTGCCATCCGTGGAGCGTTTGATGATCTCAGCGGAGAAGGCATCGGCAGCGATCACCAAGATGGAAATAACTCCGAGGCCCAGACCGGAAACCAGCGAGAGCGTGAGCAGTGAACGCAGCAGATCCTTGAGTGGCGCCCCGCGCTGCTCCCAGATCATCCGGATTCCACCGATGATGACGGCAAGGACGGCCAGAGCGAGAGTCCACGGCATCAGTTCGGTACTGAGCGCACTAACGACGGGACTCGCAGCCTGTCCGTGGGATTGTGTGAGGTTCACGGTGGGCATGGAAACCCAGAACGTAGACAGTGTCGTCACCATCTGGCTCATGCCCTCAAGAATGGCTTTGGCCATTTTCCCCAGGGCATCGTCAGCAAGGCCCGCAACCCAGTCGCCAACGGGGTTCCATACGGGCCTCATGCCCCGCTCCAAGGGATGAACCCTGAAAGATCACTGACTTGGCGGGGTTCTTCCAACGGCGCACCGCTGTCGGCCACGACACCCTTCCAATCCCCGTCTTGCCAGAGAAGGGTTGTTCGAACGGACGCAAGAGCGCCGGTATCGGCTTTGAAGGCAAGCTCCACCACGGCTTGATTCGAGGCGTAGGAAACATTGAATCCGGCGATCTGGACTTTCACCGCTGATGGCGGGGCGTTGGACTTGGGTGCATTCATAGCTGCGTCACGCCCTGGGCCTTTGACCGTAAGTTGGTCAGCAATGGCACGTTCTTTTGAAGGGTCACTGCCTAGCGCCCACAGATTAACCGCAGCGTATAGAGCTCCTTGGGGCGAGTGCGCGAAACAAGACCTAATACCTTGGTCATCAGTCTTTCCGGGTCCCACCTTGGGATCGGTAGGTGCCGCCATGGTTCCCACCAGCTCCCACTTCGTCGCCGGAGCCTTCCCCAATGCCGTTTCGGTGGACGTCGGCAGTCCGCAGACACTCTTTCCAGCCCCAGCGGAGGCGCTGGGGCTGGCCGAGGCGGAGCTGCTGGTTTCTGCCGGGGCTGGTTGGGCGTTTCCTTGTTCTTTGGGAAGCAAGAAGATCACGACGGCTGCTGCGATTAGCGCGACCACCAGCGCCGCAGCAATGATGAAACCGGGCCTGGTGAACGGATTGCTTTCGGTGGTGCTCTCTGTTGACTGGCTCAAGATGAACCTCCCGTTGTTGGTGCTGGCTTAGACGAACGCGCGGACGATACCGGCAGCACCGGTGATGATGATGCAGCCCAGCAGGACCCAGCCAAGCTTGGCCAGGGATTCCCCGCCTTCCCCACGGCGGAGCTGGACGACCATGGTGATGCCGACGATGATGACGCCGAGAACACCCAGGACGAGGCCGATACCGGAAGCCCAGTTCAGGACGGTCAGCAGACCGCCGGCTTCTGCGGGAACGACCGGGGTCGGGTTGGGGATGACGCTGGTGGTGATTGCAGTGGCGATGGCAGTAATCGAGTTCATAATGCATGACCCTTCAGTGGCTGGTGCTTGGGTTGGTTTCGGTAACCAGTGCGGTTACGTCGGTGATGAATCGTTGGTATTCGCGGGCCGTTGGTGTGGTGGTGGAGTCTCCGTGCCGCCAGGCCTCGACCCAGGGAAGAGTCCAGAGGCGGGGTGCTCCCCCGCCGACGATGGACGTGAAATCGCGGAGTGCCTTGGGTGTCTTTCCCGGTGCGTCCGCGAGGACGGCGAGGCCGATCAGGTCAACGGCGGGTGCTGCACCTGAGGCCCATTGCGTCAGGGCGCTTTGGGCTGTGGTAAGGCCGCGCATGTCAGCGCGGCAGACCAGAAGTACCCGGGGCTTGGTGCCGTTTTGCAGGATGGGCCAGCAGTGCCCGGTGGGGCGTGCCCCGTTCAGCAGGTCAGCGGCGCGGCTTTCACCGGCTCCACCGTGGCTGCCGACGACCCACAGGGCGGCCGTGCCCGTCATGATGCGGGTGGCCAGACGATCTGCGGTGTCGGGTTCGACCATTCCTTTGAGCGGTGTGCTGATCACGGCGGCCGGCGGGACGTGCACGTCAGGTGTTTGTTCTTCGACGTTCTTGTCCGGGGTGGTGACCCAAGGATTCAGGGACAGTTGCATGGTTCCTCCTTTCGTTCAATCCGTTATGCGAAGTGGTTAGAAGCCTTTGGCGACGGCGGCCGCTGCGGCCAGCCATGCCCGCTGGGTTGCGGGCTGGAGAGCTTCGTAGCGGATGGGGCCGTTGACCAAGGCCGGATCGTAGGGAATCCGTACAACGGCGCGAACGAACGGCTCGAAACCGTCAGCGATCCGCTGGGCCTCAGCCTTTGCACGCTTCAGGGCATCGCCGGTCATGCTGCGCTTGGCGTCGGTCGACTCGGAGACGATGACGACGGCGTTTCGTGCCAGCTCAGCATCGTGGCCACCACGGGACTCCAGAGTCTGCAGTGTCAGCCTCGCGGCCTCTGCGCGGTCCTCGATAGCGGTGACGGGAACGACGAGCTGGTTGGTGTGGTCGATCATCCGACGCCAGTTCGCCGCCCGGGCCGTGTTACCGGAATCCATGACCACCAGCCGGTAGTAGCGGGTCAGCACCTGGTGGGCGATATCGACTTCCTCGGCGGTGACTTCGTGGTCGCCTTCTTCGTTCTCATCCGAGCGCAGCACATCGAACTTGTCAGCCGTCTGGTGGTGCACAAACTTAGCGATTTCCGCTGCGTTCGTGGACGGGGAGAGCAGTTCGGCGGAGGAATCGATCAGGTCCAGGACGCTGCGGTTGTGCGCGCCCTTTTCCGTGCGCCAGCCCAGGGTGCCTTGGGATTCGTTGTTGTCCCAGGCGACCGTGGCCGCGCCGCTGTAGCGGGCAAGGATGGCGGAGAGCATCACGACGGTGGGGGTCTTGCTGGCCCCGCCCTTGCGGTTGACCACGGCGACGGTCCGAGGGCCGGGCCAGTGCTGGCTCACGGTGCGGATATCTTCGCGCTCTGCAAGTTCCTCAGGTGAGGGGTCCATGCGGAACCCGAGCCGGGTGAGCGTTCCCCGCCAGCCTTGTGTGGCCGGTTCCAGGACCGGTGCGCTGACCAGGAACGACGTTTCCTTCAAGCTGCGCCGGGTCATCGGTGCCTCCGACACGGCCGCAGCTGTCCGAGGCACTTCTGCATCGGCAATCCGCGAGCTGGTGACCTCGGGCGGGGCGGGGAGGTCCGCTTTTACTTCGGGCTCCACGGGCGTGGGCGGCCATGGCTGACGGTCCACTGCTGCTGCAGTAGTTTCGACGGCCGCGGGCTTCGCGGGAGCAGGGATCGGTTCCGGGGCAGTTACGGGGACTGTTTCAATGACGGCTGGGGCTACGGTATCGGGCGTGGTCGCCGGGGCCTGCGCACGGCGGCGTGCCGGGCGCGGTTCGTAAGAGACGGATTCGATCTTGTTGTCCGGGTGCACGATCAGCTCCCCGTGACCTTCGGGATCCTCGATCTGGACCCGCACGGGCCGTTTCAGCGTCTGCGCTTCACCCACGACGAGTGCGAGGGCGTTGTTCCGAAGGTCTTGCAGGGTCTCCCCGTCGGGGACGACGCGGGAGTTACCGGCAACGACGACCTCAGCGGTTCCGTTGTCGCGGACGATGGCCTTGATGCTGGGAAAGGCCAGGACCTCAGTTGATGCAGTACTCATGAACTTTCTTCCTTTACGTGTGTGAGGTGAAGAGGGTTTAGGCGCTTAGGACGCGGGCGGTGTCAGCCGGTTGACCTTCCACGATGTGTCCTTGCCCGTGCGGAGCAGCTGCAGTGTGTAGGTCCCGGCGTTGGTCGGGACAGTGGCGATGACGCCGTAGCCGTTGGACTCATCGACGGTCAGCGTGGCCGGGCCGGTGACGCGGCTTGCTGGGATGTTGGACGGGTCCACCGCTGAGTAATCGGCGGTGGCCTGCGGGGTGAGCCAGCGGGCAAGATCGTTGGCCCACTGCGTCTCATCCACCGAGGGACGGGCGAAGTCGGCCATGGCCTTCTGCGCGATGTCCACGGCCTGATCTTTGCTGGCTTGATCCCAGGAGATGCCGATGGTGGGAGGGACGGTCCCGCCCGGTGCTTGCGGGCCGCTGCTGGCACTGAGCGAGACCGGCGCGGACGGGCTGGCCGTCTGGGTCTCTGCTGGGGTGGTGTTCGAGGCAGGGGCACAACCAGCACACAACAGTGCCGCCGCGATAAGAACGAGAGCGGGTTTTTTCACCTCTTCTCCTCCAAGTCGGGCAGGTACAGGAACGCGGACGGGACACTGCTTTTCACGGTCCGGGTGTAGTAGTTGTGGTCATCCGGTGGCGGGTTGCCGTTGTAGCCTTCTTCGACGTAAGTCCCGTCGTCTTTGACCTCCTTGACCACGGCCACGTGCCCGAACGTAGGATCCGATCCGCCAACACCGGGCGAGTACCAGACGACCGCGCCGACCCGGGGTGTCTTACCCGCAGGCCAGCCCTTAGCGTCCCAGCCGGCCTTCCACGTCACGGCGGAGCCGAGGCCCTGCCCGTCCGGGCGGAAGTTGCCATTGAGGAATTTGAACGGTGCGCTCGTTGAACCCATTTGCTGGTTGACCCGCCACAGGGCGAAGTCCACGCATTCGCGGTAGAACATACCCAAGGGCGACGCCGCAGCTGATCCGGCCCCGACCTGCAGCCAGGTCGGAGAGTCCTTCCACGGGTAGTCATCCCCGGCGCCGGACTTTCCCGGGATCCCGCAGCTGCCAGCTTCAACACCGACTTTGCCGTCCGAGAGTGCCTGGACGATCTTGACCGCTTCAGGCCAGTACTTCTGGTAGTGGTACGGGTCCGCGTTGCGCTGGACCTTGTTCCCGGCAATGGTCGGCTCCAACAGCTCCCAGCCCGGTACGGTCTGCAGAGCCTTGATGAAGTTCGTGGCACTGATGGTCGGGTCCATGCGGTCCGTGTAGGAGCCCCACGCGCCGTTGTCGCGCTGCTGGAACAAACCACGCGAATCCGGGCCGGGACCGTCACCGTAGTCCAGCACACGCAGGCCTGACTCCCCCAGGGCCACCATGATGCTGATGGTCTGACCCTTCACGGAAAGGTTCAGTCCTTTACCGGCTCCCACGACAGCGGCAGCGTTCTTCAACTGCTCAGCGGAATACCCCTCAACCTTCGTGTTGCCGTCCACGACAACCGAGACCGGGCCGCAATCAGCGGCAGCAGGTTTCGCGGGTGCCAGCAGCAGGACGGATGAGAAGATCAGCCCCAAGAACAGGCTTGGGACGGCAATGAGAGCCAGGAGGCCCAGCGACTTACGCCGCATCAGGGGCTCCAGCTGCAGGCATCCAGAGACGGAAGTGCTCCAGGCCGTCCTCGTCGTGTGCAAACAGCAAAGCATTCACGGTCCACACTGCACCGAACGTGTTCTTCACAATCCATCCCCCCCTGGGTACTGCTTCCATATCTACTGCCCCCAGCTGCACTAGTAGCGCCTGTCGAACTGCCCAGTTGGGATGCCGTGGCCGGGCTTGTATTTCTCGTAAAGGAGCCTGGGCGCGCTTCCATTCACTGGCATCTCTACAGCTACGCCGTCGAACGGGTGCCTGGGATCTAGCAAGTGAATAGAGGGCCGCATGACGCCTCCTTAGTGGTGAGGGCCGGAGATGAATGTGGGTGAATAGCTCCAGACTAGCGAATAGTTTAACTAACCGCTAATCTCATGAGGTCTCTTGGGTGGGGATGCGGCAAAATAGGAACCATGCCCCGCTACTCCCGCCCAAAAATCCCATCCAGTACAGAGCGGGCAATTAGCGTGTTCAGCAACTCAACAAAAGTGGCCATTGTTGGCTACCTTGCTAAATCGGGGCCGGCCACCAGGGGTGAAGTGGCCAAGGGGCTGGAAATTGGGGTCCCGACGGCACAGAACAACCTGGTGCAACTGGAGGCCGAGGGGGTACTAATGGCGGATCCGCCGGCCTCAGAAGAGCGGAATGGCCAGCGAGTCAGGTACACCGTCGACGCCGATGAGGTGGCCCGACGCTACTCCGTCCTGGGGCGGGCACTTGGCCTCGACGAAGACCAACCTGAGGACTAGCGGCACGAGCGAATCCCAACCACAGGCAAGGTATCCGCTCGCGCGAGAGTGCCGCCCCCTGACCGCCGGGTGGGGGTAAATCAAATTGCTGGATCGTAGGCACGCCAATAGCCTACCTTGAGCATGCTCAAGATAAAAAAAGCATGCTCAACATGAGCGTGCCGTGAGTGTTCTAGTCTTCTTCGTCCAGGATTCTGGCTATCGCTTGGAACTTCTCAGGTGAGACGCCCTTGAGGCTACGGGCAGCGAATTTCTTCACTCTCTTCTCGCGGAGCGTCTTTAGCGACTTGAGCTGCTTTTCGATGCGTTCGGGAATCTCGGTTTCGAAGTCGTTGAGGTACGCGGGGTTCACCCCGAAGAAGTTGGCTAAGGCCGTGAGCAGTCGTTCATCCGTCACGGTGGCTCCGGTGCCGTCACGCATGTACAGCCAGCGCGAGCGAGACAGAGTCACGCCTTGCTCTTGCAGGCCTCGCCGGATGTCTTCAAACTCGTAGGGCTCTCCCCCACTGGCCACCATCACGTCGAGCAGGAGATTCAGCCGCTCCGACAGGGTCTGACGCCAGGCGTCCCGCGCTTCGTTGAGGTTGGGCGCCACCGTTATGCTCCGAGCAACGTCAGGCTAAGCAGGTATGCGAGCCATGCGACGACTCCAATGGCGCTTCCCCAGAGCGACTGGGCAACGTTCTGGCGCTTCAAGGTTGCTCGTGACCAGATAAGGGCCGGCAGCACAATCAAAGCCGCGAACCACAGTGGAGACAGCGATGTTCCGAGGCCCAGCACGATGCCGGTGAAGATGGCGGTGTGCACAGAAATGTTCCACCGTGACCGGCCCAGAGCGATGAGCGTTGCTCCGACGAAGAAGGCGATGCCGTTGGCGATGAGCAGCGCAGGGGCTCCCAACAGGGCCGTCACGATCAGGCCAAGGCCAAGCACGCCCGCGCAAGCCATGAAGCTCCTCGTCTTCCTGCGCTCTTCTGGCCAGCCCAAGGACTTGCCGATCCGCGGAAAGACCAATACGCCAAGGAGGATCACGACTGCCAATGCCGCCAGGGTGGCGACGAGGGCGGGAACGGATCCTGGAGCGCTGATGGCCGTTGCAACCGCTGCCACCAGGAGCAAGACCGCAGGGTGGAGAATCCGGCTAACGGCTTCTGCCGCGGGTCCTGGGCCGGTTTGCTGGTCAAGCATGTGTGTTAACTTCCATCGTTCGAATTGTCGCCAGTTCGGCTTCAGAGAGTCTACCTTCTAGGGTTGCATCCGATTCAAAACAGTCACGTATTTCGACGCCCCTTCGATGCCTTCGCATGGCGGGGTCCCGGCTCATGATTTCCATCAGCCGGCCGCGGTACGGCCAGATGACGTACTGGTCAATTTCCGGTTGCAGCTTGGCCCACACCGGGCAGAGGTTCCAGAGCTCCCGCCGGGCGATGAAGTCCTTCCTGGCGGAGCCCAGCCACCGGGGAAACGTGGGGATCCCGATGGCCAAAGCGAAAACAATGGCGGCGCTGGCTGTGAAGGTCCGTTCCAGCGTTCCGAGGATGTCGGGTGGGGATCCAACCAGGTCGGTCAAGGTGATTGTGGCGTGGATCAGCGCGACGGCTAGGGCAAAGCCGGACCCAAGGGCTACGAATGCCAGCGACCGACGCCGGCGCAAAGACTTGAGACGCGGTCTGTAGCGCACACTCAGGCGCATCGCGGAAAAGGCCACTGTGGCAAGGTGCGCAAGCATCAGAAGGCTATAGGTGGCGACCAGCGGATTGCTTTCGTATTGCCGCATACCCGAACTGCTAAACGACGGAGCTGCCAGGATGAACAGCATCACTTGGCCGCCATAGCTGGCCGCTGCTATGACGCAAGCAAAAATGACGGGACGCTTTAGTTGCGAAGGGGCCATGGCCCGCCAGATGCCTATATGCATTGAGAGCAGGGTCGCCGTCAGGAAAGCCCGCTGGGCCAAGGCAAGGTAGTTCACACCTCCCAGGGCTGCGTCCACGGCATAAAAAATCGGCTCGACAAGGAAGATGGCGGTGAGCGAGCCAAAGAAGCTGCCGTAGATCCACGAACCATGCATCCGGCGACCCCGGGAAACATACATCGCCACGGACGACAGCAGAAGAACGACGGCGGCAATGATCAGGACAACACCAGCGAGGGTCAACCGATTACATCTCCAAAGCCCAAAATCTCTTCTTCCCTCTTTCCGGAGCGGATTTGGGCATAGAGGTGGTCCGCCAGCAGCTCCGCCTCTGCTTCGATCCCGGTCCGGAGCTTGGTGTGCCTCCATCCATGGAGCACCTTCCGCGGGTCTAGATCCGGGAACACGACAGCCAATTCCTCCACCGTGAGAGGCTCAGGATCATGTTGAAGCAGAACGTGCGAGATCTCGTGCAGGATGTTCATCTCGCCGGCGAATTCTGATCGGTCGCCCACATGAAATAGACGGTTTACGTCCTCGCCCTCATGCCAAAAACCTGACATGTCCACATCCAGCAGGTCATCCCTCCGCGAGAGCTGGATGGGCCTCTCCGTAACCAGTTCAACAAACCGCAGGAGCTTGTCCAGGCTTAGAGGCGACGGCAGTTCCAGTATCCGGGTGAAAGCGGATACTCTGCGGGCTGCTCGACGCCTATCCAGCGCAGAGGAGGCGAATCTCCCGAGGCGGCCAAGGTGCCGCTCTGCAAACTGACTGGATGATGCAATAGGATTTGTCTTGAGCATGCTTAACTCTTAACAATCATGATCAACTTAGTATGGAAATGAGGAAGTACATATGTCACATCCTAACTACGGCAAAAGCAGGCTGGGTTGACGCGTATGGGTTTGCCAGCTTTTCGAGCTGGCAGAGTGGCCACCACGCGCCACACGCCTCACATGAAAGGCAATGGGCATGCATTGCTAGCATCAGCGATCGTCGGCGACCGCGGTTTAGTCACCGTCACGCGCTCCGGCGCATGGACGATGGCGGTGGCATGCCCAATGCGGGTCCGCATCCCAAGCTGTCCATCATCGGGCACGCTGACGCTCTGGCGTCATGGCAAACCTCCATGCAAGGGCTCCGCCACTTAACTCTGTTTCTGTTTCAACACGCCGGAGGGTGTTTCTGTTTCAATGCCACTGCCTGAAGGCACGCGATGGTAGTTTCAGTTTCAGAGAAGGCCGGTTGTACAGCAGCCGCCAACTTAGGGCCAGGTGGCACTTGGTTCGACCAATCTATTGAAGTAGCGGCGGCTTCCGCGGCCGAGTTCAAAGGACAGGGATGATGGCTCCAGTTACACGTACAGGCAGACGCTCCAAAGGCGACCGCAAATTCGTCGGATTCCGCATCGCAACTCCCAAAGCGGATGCAATGGACCAGATTGCAAAGGCAGAGGGTTACCAGTATGTAAGCGACTGGCTGTCCGATTTGGTTGAGGAACGCCTGGCCAATACCAAGCTGCACGCAGTTCCCCAGCAGGAGGAGTTCCCGCTAGGGCGCTTAGCCTCATAACGAGGAAGGCCCGCACTAGGCGGGCCTTCGAAGCTAGTGATTTACATTCTGGATTGCTTCCCGGCGCTCAGATTGTAAATCGTGAAGGTTGATCCTTTCAGATCCACCTTTGTCTTGCTATGAAACCGGTCTTGGCGGGCCGGTCCTTTGTTGTCCCTCTGACAGGACCTCCTCGAAAGGATTGTTCTCATCGTACAACAGCACGCTCGCGTGCTGCCAGCAGGCAAACCTGCTGGCGTGTCCCGCGACCATTCCCTGGCCTCCGAAGCCGCCCAAGCGTGGGCCGCGCTTGCGCCCCTTCTCGCAGGTCAACCCCGTATTCGGCTGTCCCGAGACGGCGGTAAGACCTATCCCCAAAAGCACGAACGCGCGCTGACTGAGACGCTCCCCACTTTTCCTGCGGCGGTCCGGATCTTCGGTAAAGACGGCACCTGCTCGGCCATCTTCCTTGACTTCGACTCCTCTATTGCAGGAATCGACTGGGTGGAAGCGGATGTGAAGTCCCTCCAATCGTGGCTTCACAACTGTGGCGCCCGGTGGATTGAAGATCACTCCCCCAATGGTGGCCGGCACGTTTACATACCTCTGGAGACAAAGGTTTCCTTTTCCGAGGCCCGTGACGTTGTCGAGGCACTTGGCACGCGATACCGGACATTGGATAAATCACCACACCAAAACCTTCTCCACGGGTGCATGCGCACACCAGGATCACCCCACAAACGTGGCGGGCACCAAGAACTCGCCATGAGCCTCAGCATGGCGTACGACGTTGCCCGACGCCCAAACAAGGTTCAGGTCTGGGAAGCAATACGCCAAGACTTGAACGATGAAATCGCCAGCGTACGGGCCCTGAGACTGGAGCGGCCGTCATCCCCGGACAATAGAGATCCGGGAGCACCAGAGATGATCGGGCGGATGTCCAGGGCAATGCAGCAGATGGCGCTGTCGGGCCTTTACGACGCGAACCGGTACGCCTCCGACTCAGAAGCCCGTCAGGCTATCCTGACAGCCGCGGCCGCCGCAGGAATGAAACTCGTCGACGTACAACGACGGGTCCTCCAAGGTGTCTGGCCCGGACTGGCATCGTTCTACGCCCGCTACACCTCCCATCACCGCATCCCATCCTTGAAACGGGACTGGAACAACGCGGTCGACTACCTACGAAAAAACCGAGGCTCAAAGACAGGGAATAACAATGCCCGTAAATCCCCCACAAGCCAGCCAAATACACAGCCCCCACTAGGAACATCCACAGACTTAGATCCCGGCAGCGAGCACCGCTACTTGCTATCCTGGAGAAACGCCCTGCTACTTAGGGAGCCCGCCTATGCGAGCTCCCGCACTGGTTTGGCACGTCGGATGGTTCTAAGAGCTCTGGGAGCGGCTGCCCATATGACAGCATCCCGATTTGTTGAGTTCGGTGACCGCTCAATTGCCGTGGCGACAGGGCTGGATCATACGACCGTCGGTTCTCATTTGAGGGCTCTGCGTGCTGAGAGTGATCCGTTGGTGACGTTGGTAGAACGTGGCCGGGGAACCAAAGGTGACCTGTACATGTTGACGATCCCTGAAGGACTCCGTGCGGCAGCCGAGGATCTAACGTGGCGAAAAGGAAAGATTCACTCGCTCAGGCCGGTTTTCAGGGAGCTGGGTTTGCCCGCAGCGTTCGTCTACGAAGCGCTGGAGAGCACGCCAGGGCTCACAACGACGGAATTGGTCGTTCAGACTAAGCTGTCCAGAACTGCCGTGAGCGAAAGCCTCGAGGTCCTGGCAGCTTGGAACATGATCTCCAGGAACGGCGCCCGAGCCTGGATGATCGTTGCCACGACCTCTCTCCAAGAGCTTGCAGAATGCTTCGGTGTGGTGGACGCTGTAGCTGCCCAACTCCAGAGATATCGTATTGAGCGAATCGTTTGGCGGGAGTGGCTCTCAAAGAACGTGAACACAGTCGCGGAGCTCCTCTCCCCCACGGACGATTACCCATGGGAAACCTTTGAAGGGCCACCAGATGAGTGGAGCCTAGCCGACATGGCCTTCACGAGAGCGACGTGACGCAGGCATCGGATCCTGTTCGGGAAAACAAGACGGTCAAGCTGCTCGTACCCCAGTATTTTCGTGCCATAAGTGACGCCATAAATTCCATTGGAATGCATGCCATAATCGAAGAAGGATAGAAGCGTAGGCCGGTCGGCAGAGCGGGTTGTCTCTTCCCTGGCGACCGGCCATGAAGCTAGTCGTTGAGATAGAGTCTGTAGACGGTGGAAACGAGTGCACTCCTAGATGGCGCATTGAACTCGACGACCTTCTCATCAAGCCAAGCAGTCTGATGCCCATCCAGTCGCACTTGGATCTGGATACCGGCTTCCCCGCGTCGGCGAGGCACCCGGCGGGGCATGCCCGACAGCGACGGAGTAGTTTCAGGCCTGAACTCCTTAGCGATACTCGCTTCCGACACAGAGTCGAAGGCGTCCAGAAGAAGATCTGCGTATGTTGTTCGCTGTGAGTGCAAGGCTTCTTTCACGGTGGCTAGGAGATCCGGGGCCAGATATACGCCCACATTGCGCAGGGCGCCCAAAACGACCTCGGAGGCTTTGGTACCTGAACTTGACGAGACGTCCTTGCGTTGACTCGTCGAGGCCTGGCTTGTTTTGGATGCTGGTTCTTGGGTCCGGTTCAATCCTTCGAGCGCACCGACAGGATCCGTAGACATGAATTCCGCGGAAGGAGCGGTTGATTCGGCCTCGGACTCCTGGGCTAGTTCGGGAACTACCGAAATGCGCGTCGACTCCAGAGACCCGTCTGGAATTTCTGGCGTATCCGGAGCTTTCCGCCGCTTAGGGGCGAGGATTCCTTCGAGCTTCGCGCCGCGAGGTGCTGAGGGCGCGAATGCGCTTGCGAGGTTTGGCCGATTGCTGCTCATACGAGCTCCTCGCTTTCGATCGTGTTCAGTCGTGCCAGGATTTCGCCTGTCAGCTGCTCGAACTCTTCTGCCAGTCCCCCAGCATTACGGGAAAAGAAACCATCCGTGGGCTTCTCCCCCGCCCGGAGTGCCTTGAGGCGTTTCTTTTGAGCATCCGTAACTGCTCCCTCAAGTTCGTGGAAAAGTAACCCCTTACGCCGGGCGTCTGCACTTGCACTTTCAAGACTACGGATCCTTGTTTCGAATACTGGGGCTACTTCTCCAAGCATCTCAGCGAGGGTGTCTCTTACACTGCGCTCAAGTCTCATAGACCGTGGTCCGACGCCAAAGAGCACAATGCCGGCTAGCTGCAGCGCTGGGTTCCGGTCCCGCACGGCCATGAACCGCCGCGCGATACGTTCTACCCCGTCAATGCTGGCGTCATCTGACTTCGTTGGAATCACGACGGCGCTTGAGATGGCGAATGCTCCCTCGACCAACACCCTCTCCCCCGGTGGGGTGTCAATCAGGATAAGGTCATAATCGTCGGCCAACGGCGCCAACACTGCGTAGAGCATGTCACCGAAGTCGGCTGCGTCCGAGCGACTGGAACGGGAAACCATTAGACCCTGGATGTCTTCTAGTTCTTGACCACCCGGTATAACGTCGAGGTTCTCTCGGACGTTGTGAAGTACAAGCGGAGTGGTGCCTGCGATCAACGCTTGGAACAGCTCGCGTCCGTTCTGTCGCTCATATCCAAGGTCCCTGGCCAGATCTCCTTGCGGGTCCAGGTCCACCATAAGGACTCTTGAGCCTGCAAGCGCTACGTAGCCACCGACGTTGGCCGCGGTAGTAGTTTTGCCTACTCCCCCCTTGCCGTTGGCGAAAGAGATCACACGTTCAATTGCCCGTGCTCGATTCTGTGTGAAGTTTGCCGGTGCGTGTAGCGAAGATCGTGGCATTTGTTCTAACTCTCCTACTGGTCTGGCACTCTGCCTTCCACTCTATGGGTTACACCCTGTTGAGCAGGGCAGTGACACACGCGTTTTACTCAGTCCGTCGTTCTGTTGTTACTCCTGCGATGTCGAAAGCTAGTAGGACTACCTTGCATCAGGTGATGCACTCCGTACGCCCACTCATTCTGTGCCATGTGGATTTTCCAGCTGGTCGTGCTACTAAAGAAACCATTGATAGGTCTATTTGGCTTTAAGCTGTTTTGTCTGTGTGATCAGACGCCGTAGATCCCGTTTTGGTTCCATCTGTAGACAACACTGGTCACCGCATAGGTTGTTTGATGACACTAAGGATTGACTTAACTGTAAGTATTTAGGTTTGAGGAAAAGCGATGGTTCCAATAGGAATTATGGCAGCTGTTATGGCATGACTGCTCATGTACACCCGGATGGCCTCTCAGGCTACGTAGTCATTAAGCCCGCTTCGGGTGCTAGGAAGAGAGGCCTGACTCCCTAGAGACGATCCAGATCAGTCGATGGGCAAGACAGACCCCCCGATTAGTCTGAACCTCCCTCAGGTGCGAGGCGAGCATTCCCATAGTCGTTATGGCACGTATTATGGCATAACGGATCGGGGGCCGCTTTTCCATACCTGCCTATTAATTATTGGGTAGTGAAGGACAGCCGTCTTCTCTCTGTGGGGATCCAACTTGGACTCAGGGGTCCGTCTTTCCCCATCTGGCGTGAGCCGACTGCCGGGTGATTTCCAGAGTGGAAGCAATTGCGGACCAAGGAAGTCCCACGGCGCGACTCCTGCTCACAGCGTTGTCCAGCCTTGCTTTGGCCGTTCGAACAGACCTTTGGGCAGCCAGCAATTCATCGATGGCCGACGACGCTTCAGCGTGAGCCCGCCACTCCACCTTCATGGCATCTTCGGCGGCGACCGGGGGAGTGGCGAATCCCAGGAATGGGACGTAGGCGCTGTGATCATCCAGATTCGCTTCCGACCTGGTCGCGACTCTCGTCCAGAACCTGCCCTTCCACCCGCAACTGCAGGACGCCTGCCATCCAACAACATGGTCGTCATCGATAACTTCATGGTCGCGCTTTTCGGCGTCTCTTGGAAACCTTCCGGTGATGCCTGAAACGAGAAGGCCGGATTCTCCCACTTCATGGGACAGACGTCCGTCTGGCGCGACCATGGAGGCCGTACCCTCGTGACGGCCATCGCCTAAGTCCCACTGCACTGCATGTTCTCCTACTGTTGCTTGCCGTCAGGATATCCTGACAGCGACCCAAGTCTTCTCGGCGCACCGCGGGCGGACTGTTGTCTTGGAAATCTAAAGGTTTACGAGACAGCAGAGTGTGGGATGCGAACTGCGCGGAACGTAGCGTGGTTCCGCGGTTTTTGGCGTCTCATTAAGTCGCCTCGCAGTGTTGTGTCTTGCCTGCATCGGTTACAAGGGTTTTTGAGGCAGAATCGATGTAATGAGGCTACTTGGCTATACGAGGGTCAGCACTGCTGTCCAAGATGCGCAGCTCCAGATGGATTCGCTGTTGTCCGCTGGGGTGCAACGCAGGGATGTTTTCTCTGATGTGACCTCTGGCAGCCGGGCTGCGGTAGAGCGCCCCGGGATGAAGAAGCTTCTCGACTACGCCGAGCCAGGGGATACCTTGGTGGTGTGGCGGGTGGACCGCCTGGGCAGATCCCTGATCGATGTGCTGAACACGGTGAACCTGTTGCAGGACAGGGAAGTGGCGCTTCGCTCCATCTCCGATGGGATTGACCCTGCAACCAGTACGGGCCGGTTGATGCTGAACATGTTGGCTACCTTGGCGGACTACGAACGCGAGCTGATCACGGAACGTGTCAACGCTGGAATTGCTGCGGCCAAGGCAAATGGGACCAGGTTCGGCCGGCCCGTCGTGGATCCGGCCATTATCGCCGGCAAGCTGGAGATCGTGCGGCAGGAACGGGCCAAAGGCCGCACGGCGGACGAAGCTGCCAAGCTGGTTGGGTGGAGCAGAGCAACCCTTTACCGGCACTGGCAGACTAGGGCCAGGACGGACTCCTGACGTTGGCGGCTATTGTGTTTTGTCGGCGTCCGGTTCTTTGGTTGGTGCTGACTGCCGGGTTACGGTGACTTGCTTGGTCACTGTCCGAGTATAGACGTCGCCAACTTGCCCGTCCTTGTGCGCGAAAATTGGGAATTCCTGCCCGTCGTCGTCGGGGTTGGACGGCAGTTCCCAAGTGCAGTTCAGGGCTCGGGAAATATCGGTTTTTGCCCCGATCTCCGGGATTAAGGCATTTAGTTGTATGGCTAGGGCGGAGACGACCAAGTCTTCGTCCGGTGCCATGATCGCCCACCCTTGAGGATGTTTCTTGGCTCCTTCGGGGATGCCTCCTTTGGCATTTGCTGAACCTACAAGCAGGATTTTTGTAAGCCCGTTGAGATTGGCCGTGTGCCAGGTGTATGGAGGGTAGGACTCTTTGTGATCTAGAAACGCGCGGAAGGCTCGGGCTTTTTCAAGGTGCGGGTACGCCTCATCCATGAACACGCTCTTGGGTTTCCACCAGGTCAAAAATTTGCTAATGGAGTGCGTTGGGGCTTCTCCGAAGACAGCGGTGTGGCGCCGGATCACGGACAGTAGGGCAGACGCAGCTGAGTAGTAGGCATGAAAGAAATCGTGTGTAGCGCCAAATAGGGCCTCTTTTTGGCGAGGGGTGGGATGCGTATCCGGGTAGAAGACGCTGACTTGCCCGAATACTCCGCGTGCTGACTGGAGCTGGTCTCTCTTCTTCAGGAGGCTTTTCAGGGACTCCTGGAGGTCGGTGTATGTCTCCTTTTGCCCGGGGGTGGAGTTCCAATGCGTGAATTCGTGGCACCAGTAGTCGACGTAGCGAGGTCCCACTTTAAAGAAGAAAGGTACTCGTGTCGGGTCTGTCTTTGGTGCCGTTGCCATCAGTGCGCCCCTTTTGTCAGGAAACTCGTTAGGCCGAGCTTAGCGTGGTGATCAACGGGATCTGGTGCTGTCCTGGGCTAAGGACGTCAAAATCGGGTCCAAGCTTCTCTGCACTAGATCCCAGAGTAAGGAGCAGCTCTGGAGAACTTTTGCTACTTTGGTGTTTACCTGCCATAGTAGACCTACTATACAAAACTCGTTTTGAGAGGAATCGTCGTGAAGTTGAATCGTGTTGCAATCGAAGCGTCGGTAGAAGAACTAGAGAATTCCCCGGCACTGAGGAAACTTCTGGCCGCGCTTGCTGCTGGCAACGCCGCCCATCTTGGGTTTGACGGCGACTACGATGCCGAAGGGAACGATGCATCTGAGGGTGTTGATATGAATATTGCCGATGTGCCAGGTGTCGCGGCCGCGGGTCAAATGACGGTCAAAGCGCAATTGGCAGCCAACCCGTCGGCCGAATACTTCCTGCGTTTCCTTGCTGAAGCGTCAGGCTGGCCCGACGTCGCTGTCCATGGAGTAAAGCCGAAAGGCAGTCAGGCAGGCGCTCCTCTCGATTACACCCGCTACTTGCGGTTACGCCGTACCGGGTCTCAACTAGGCGCGTTCGCCTACGTGTACGCCGCTGATGGCCACGTCAACTTCCGATTGGCGTTCGAATCGGAGGAGGAACTGCGCAGCATCGCTCCCAATGCTTGGCAGCCGACAACCGGACATCGCGCATATCGCGTATCCATCCGCATTTCTGACCAGAGCACACTGGATCAAGCGCTGCAACTCGCGCGCACCGCTTACGAGCGCACCTAACTTGGCCGGTCACCCCTTGAGCCCTGCAGTCGCAGCCCCACTTCAAGTGAAGCACGCCTACTCGTGAGCTAACTGAGCGGCAGTAGGGGTAGCTGAAATTACGGCAATATGGGGTCGGCGGATAGCATAGAAAATGCCACCCCGAGGGAGTGGCATTTTCTTAATCTTCTTTTATCTTCAAGCGTAGGCTTGCGCCCTCAAAACCCGAAGCATGTACCCAATACACTACCGAGAAGGCGGGCACCGGTCAATTGCAGTACACGGAGATACGGAAGGCCATCACACCTGCACGTCTGACAGCCTTTGACCTAGCAGCACGGAGTAAAGGTGCCAGCCACGACGACGCCGTCAACCTGTACGAGTGGAACGCGGAACTAGCTTCGGCCCTGCTACTACCGTTGCACTTATTTGAAGTCGTCCTCCGAAATGCCATTCATGAAGCACTTACGCTGACCTATAGGGAGCGATGGCCTTGGGATAATCGTTTCTTGTACAGCGTCCCCCAAAAGCATGGTCGCTATGAACCCCGTAAGGACGTCCAGCAGAAGGCTTCCTGGTACCCGACGACTGGCAAAGTGATCCCTGAACTCAAGTTCGTCTTTTGGGAGCAAATGCTCTCCAGTCGTTATGACGTAGCGATCTGGGAACCGCGGCTGACGACCGTGTTCCCCAATCTGCCCGGGGGCGTAGCAGCCTCTGCAGCCGCGCGTGAACTGGCCCGAGACGTAAGCGTTGTCCGAAGCATACGTAACCGAGTAGCGCACCACGAGCCCATTTTTTCTAAGAACATCACCGAAGTCATGGATGCCATCCACAGGGTGTCGAGTTACAGATCTGCAGATGTGGGCGTCTGGGTGAAAGCTGCACACCGGGTTGCCTCCGTGCAGGGCCAGTGTCCTTCCTGGTACTTGTAACCTACTCAAACTTGGCTGTCCCGTTCCCTGAAAAACTGGAATACCCCGAATGTTCTGGAGAGCGCAAGACCGCCCAACCTGCTCGAGGTGGTAGTGCCAATATAAGACGTCGGCTCACATAGGCTTCTCCTTATGCAAAGCAGAGAGCAAGAGCAGCACATCGCTGTGTTTGGCGAAAGCGGCAGCGGCAAGACCGTCATGGTCTCCTCGTTCTACGGAGCAACCCAAGAGCAGCACTACCTGCAGAAGAGCCTGTTCGATGTCGTCGCAGATAGCGCCGAGCAACACCGTGAGCTGCATCAGACCTACCTTGGCATGAAGAATTCAGCCGAAGTTCCAGATGCAACCCGTTTCTCGTCTACGTCCTATGCCTTTTCGGTCAAGCTGAAGGACACGGTCGATTCCAAAACGAGGATGGCCAAGCCCTTCGACGCCCTGCGTCTCGTATGGCACGACTACCCGGGGGAGTGGTTTGAGCAAGACGTAACTGGGGCAACGGAAGCTCAGGACAGGGTTGGCACATTCAAAAGTCTGCTGGGGTCTGATGTCGCTCTCTTGTTGGTGGACGGTCAGCGTCTGCTTGACCACTCCGGCCAGGAAGAGAAATACCTGAAAGCGTTACTCGCTAGCTTCCGCAGGGGATTGCTGTCACTTAAGGGCGAGCTCCTGGAAGACGGCACTCCACTCCGCAGGTTTCCGCGTATCTGGATTATGGCGCTCTCAAAGTCTGATTTACTACCGAACCTGAATGTTTACGACTTCAGGGACCTCCTCATAGAGAAGGCCAGCGATGAGATTAGCCAACTCCATAGGGTATTAACAGGGTTTGTGGAGGCCAGTGAGGCGCTTTCGTTCGGTGAGGACTTCGTGCTCCTTTCGTCGGCAAAATTCGACGCAGACAAGATCGAGGTCACTGAGCGCATCGGGCTGGAGCTGATTCTGCCTATGGCTGCGATGCTTCCACTCCAGCGCCACGCCAGGTGGGCCCAACTGAAGCTCGTCCCTGGGAAAGTTGGCGTGCAGCTGCTTACCAAGGCCAAGACTCTGGCCATGGCCGCCGCGCTGCTCGGGGAAAAGGGCAAGCTACCGGGTCGGATAGGCCGTATGTTGAGCCGTCTCGATCCTGACCTCGTGGATCAAGTGGCCAAGCTCGCGGGCGACAAACTCAGGGACGTCAACTCTGAGGCGGTGGCCAAACGAGACTATCTGGCAGCCACACTGACCCGCTTCCAATTGGATTTGGAAGAGGGCGAAGAGAATCAGATCCTTTTCAGGAGCCGTAGATGAAGCTCATTTGGGCCACTCGTGGACGGACTTGGGGTTTCCGATTTCTCCGAAATGGGGGCTTCGCTGATCCGCTTCCGGTCTACGAGGACGTTTTTTCCGCTATCGAGGGTGGGCCCGAGGTCTGCCGCCGCGTAGGCGAAAGGCTGGCTCTGCGCTTTCCAGATCCATCCGGGTGGAAGGACAGGGCCGGCAGAGTCATTCCGCACGATTTTGTCGTGTTCGGTCCTTTGATTGACCGAATCGATTCAGTGGAGAAGGGGCGTCAACTAGTCTGGCCTCTAGTGGCAGATGAATTTTCCCGGGTCTGGCAGCTGCCCAAGCCGCCCCCAGATTACTGATTGGCCACGGCACTAGGTTCGGTACTCGGCACGAGCTGGGCCGAGTTCCCTACTAATAGAGCCCGCCAAGCTCGCGGAACAGTTGCTCGATAGCTTCCTTGGATGTTGCCTCCGACAACTTCCTTTCCAAAGAGTCGTCGGTTTGACCGGAGAGCTGGATAGCTAGCAGGACGCCCCCAGCGTCCTTGATGACAATCGCAGCCCGACGGAAGTCACTATCGTGTTCACGAACATACCGAGACAAAGCCGCCCATTTTGGTGCAGTGTCCGCCAGGGAGTGGTTGTGGGGATCGACCAGGTCGATGGCAACCCCGTCATCACCGTCATCGTGGAAGAAGAGGAAGTCGGGGTAGAGGTTCTTCGACACCTCGGAGTCCAGATAGTGCACGGACAGCGCGTGGCTGCCCCCCACGGGATTCCTGTACCAGCCCAGCAGCGTGCCAGAGGATTGCTCGGCTTCAAGGACACTTTGCTCCCACCCGGTGAAGGTGTCGGGAAACAACCTTGTCTCGGGTAGTGCGTAGAGATGACCCGCATGCAGCGGGAGCTCCTCGACCAATCCCGTGTCTTTGTTCAAGATCTCCGTCTTTTGCAGGATCGTCTCGGGCATGCCGAGGGAGCTAGATAACGCCGAACCGATGGAGGCGAAGATGGTTTCAAATTCCTGCCGCTGCGTCGGCTTCAGGCGTGCCACCGAGCCGGCCGTGTTGCGTCGCCATGACTCCACGCGCGCGCCGCACTGGGCCTCCAGCGTTTCCCTGGCCTCGGCGGACCGTGCTAGGGCAACGGTCCGGACGACCACTTCATCCCATTCCAGTTCCCCGGCAATGACCAAGGAGGTGCTGTACCAAGCTGCCGCGGCGTCGGGGAGACGTCGTTTAGCCTCCTCCAGGAGCTGGCGTAGATTCTTCTGGCTGGTAGCAGCCGTGCGCGCAATGGTGCCGGTATTGGCACCGCTGTACTGGTCGAAGGTGGCCATCTCAAAGCTTACTTCGAGTAGCGAATCAGCGACCCTGTCGATCGCGACCTTGTTCTGGCCGTACACAGAGGCGAGCGTCTCCACAACAACGTTGCGTGATTCCTGGGTGTAGGAAGACCCTCCGGGGTGTTCGAAGTCTGCGTTATCCAGCAGAGTACCCAGCCGCACCAAGCGATTCACGTTCGAGCTGAACCGGCGAACCGGCTTCTGCTCCCGTGTCAACCCCCCGATGGCATCCCACACAGCAACGGGAACTTCGGGGTTCCGTGTCATCCGCTTGGGATTCAACTGCACCGGAACCTCGATGTCTGCAGAATCCATGAAGGATTTCACGACCTGCGCTACTTCGACCTTGTTGAAGTGCGGCAGGTATAGATCCACCGCGTTCAAATCATCGAACTCCGGCTCTTCGATATTCTTGGCCAGCGGGTTGCGCACCATCCGGCCGATGAGCTGTGCGATCTGCGTGTGCTCCTGCGCGGTGCGCAGCGACACCATGACCTCGGCCCTGGGGCAATCCCAGCCCGTGGTCAGTGCCTGCTTGAAGATCACTGCACGTAGATTCCCTGACTGCGAGATCGAGGTCGGGGCAATGTACTGGACCACCCTGGGCATCTCGACACCGCTCAACCAGGTGGTGGTCGTGATAGGTGCGTGCTCGCCGAAAGAGTGGGCCACGGAATCCGCGTCGTCGAAAGCGTCGGAGGCGTCGGTGAGTGTTTGGACGATTTCCCCGATTTTGGCGGCCGACGTTAAGTCCGGCACCTGGATGGCCAAGAGCGGCACCGGATAAGACGAAGATCCGGTGGCGCGGGCCCATTCCTGCCATTGCCGGTCGGAACGGTCCAGGTCAGCTACAGCCTGACGAATCAGGGTGTCATCGCTGGGTTGGTCGTCGACAGCATAGCTGACGTTGATGCGTTCCTTGATGAGACCGGAGGCGCGTACCTTTTGGACATCGGCCACCACTTGCACCAGGGAACGACCGGAGGCACCGCGCATGGCCTCCTCAAATTTCGACGGCGTCGCCGAAAGTCCAATCACAATGGGCGCTGGCGGGTTCACGATCGTGCGGAAAGTGTCGTTGCCTCCCGGCACCTCGATGGTGGCACCGTCCAGGATTCGTCGCAGGATCGTCGGCCGGCTCCGGTCTGTGGCTCCCCTGTGGGCCTCATCGACCAAGATGATGAAGCCGCTGCCGCGTTGCTTGATGGTGTTTCCGATGGTTTCCCATAGCGAGTACCGGCGCCCGTCGCCAGTCTGGATATGACGCGTAGCGCCGGTTCCGAGCTTTTGGACGTTCAGAAAATAGATAAGCCCAGGGCTGAACTCAGCTTGGTCGAAGTCAGCTTCGACGGTCCGAAGCATGTTCATGTTGATTCGGTCCGAAGACGCCTTGATCTTCTTGCGGGACTGCTCGTTGAGTTCCGCATCATCGGTCAACCACAGAACCGTGGTTTCCGACCGCGGTTCGGAGTCCTCCCTGCCGAAGAACAATCCCTCCAGAACGGCCGATGCAATCACAGTCTTACCCGCGCCGGTTGGAGCACTGATGCCGATCGCTGTCTTGCGCTCACTGTTGGAGCGGAGCCGTTGGGTGGCAATGCTGATTTCGTTGAGAGCTTCCTCAACAACGTCGGTCTGGTAGTCGGCAAGGGTGAAATTCACGAATCGCTCCGGTTGATCTGAAAGGCATCAAGATAAGAGCCGTAGATAGGCTCAACGGTGATCTTGTTACCGAATGCCTCCCCGGCCAGGTCGCCCTGCTCGGTAGAGTCGGTGATGATGAAGACGTGTTTGACCCTGTTCGGTTTCGTGGCAAGGACCTCTGCCAGTTCTGCTGCCTTACCGGCATTGAACAGGACAGCCATCGAAGACTCTTCGGTCCATTCATAGGCTTCGGCGTCCTCGGTGCGCTGAACCACGGGGCCGAGTGCACCGGACTTCAGCCAGAACAATGGCGCGAGGCGTTCGTACTCCAGAGCTGCGTGAACTCGGCTCTCCTCAAGATAGACGAGCTCAAGGAACTCCACGTTGGCTGGCAGACCATCAGAGTAGGTGGATCCGTCCTGGCGCACACCGGTCACGACTGTCTCTACGCGCGGCTTGGTGACGTTGTGGAACACGCCCTTCGCTTCGTATTCGGCGGAGCCTGGGCCATATCCCGCTTTGCGCAGCGCGGCGTCATCTTTGGCTGACAGTTCGTTGTTGGTGACGAGAATGCACTGCCGGGTCCCTTGGTCCTCGTCGTTGAGCCGGATGACGGCCTCGGCGGTGGTACCCGAGCCGCCGAAGAAGTCGAGGATCACAGCCTCTTTGGGGGCAACCATACGGAACCAACGCATCAAGACTTCATGGTCTTTGGGGAAGGGGAAGCGTTTGTCACCGAGGATTGTTTCGAGACGCTTAGAGCCAGGCATACGGGCCTGAGAGAAGGTCGGGTAGGGCACCTGAGATTCCTGATCCTTCAGATATCTCTTGAACCTCGGAGCCGTCGATTCGTCTGGGCCAAAGAGGATCTTTCCCTCCTCGATCAGCTGAGCCATCGCGTCGCGCGAGTAGCGCCAGCCATTGACAGGTGCCCTTACTGGTGATCCCGAAACCGGATGCAATATGTCATATCGAAGCGTCGGGCGAGGGTTGGGACTCGTCAAGTTATCGGCTTGATAAACTTCGCCGTTTTCATCAATCTGGTCATATCGGAAGACCGCCGGCTCAAGCTGTCCTTTCAACTTCCTTAGCGCTGCCCGGAAAAGGCTTGTTGCAAGCTGTGGGTCACCCTCAGCCTGATCCCAAGCGGTGATCGCTGCATCTTTGGAAAGCTCAATTCCCGGTTTGATCGCCAACCAACGAGTGTCCGCTTCAGTTAGTGCAACTTTGTTTCTGGCATAAGTGAGCATGTAGTCCACGCCACCGGCGGTGTATCGAGAATCGTTCTTTCCGCTCCCTTGCCACGTGATGTTGGCCAAGAAATTCTGGTCGTCAAAGATCTCGTCCATGAGCATCCGCAGCCGATGGTGCTCCTCGTCGCCGATGGCCACGATGATGACGCCTGTGGGTTTCAGGAGTTTCTTGGCCAGCGTCAGCCGGCGTTCCATGAAGCTCAGCCACTTCGAGTGTCGGAAGCTGTCCTGCTCAGCGATGTAGTGATCGTTGTACTGCCACGTCTTGTTGCCCGTGTTGTATGGCGGGTCGATGTAGATCAGGTCCACCGACTCGGGGTGGGTGTATCCGAGCATTTCGAGGGCGTGGAAGTTCTCTCCGTTGATCACCACATGGGCGGGAGAGTCCGTGTTGCCGGTGCGCACGGAACCCACGGACTTCAGACCCGGGAAGACTACCTCGCCGAACTGTCGGGCAGCGGCGACGTTCGCGAGCTTCTCTTCGATCACGTTTCCGTGCTCGTCTGTAAGAGTCACAGTATCGCCGCTGATAGTCCGCACTTTGTGGAATGTGCCGTCGGCTTCGCGGACGACGGTGCGACCCCGGCGAACTCGGGACTGCGGCATCCGGATGCCTTCAGGAGAATGCCGTTCAAAGACTAGGCCGAACTTCTTGGTGGTGCGTTCGTACTCGGCCTTCAACTTTGCTCGGAGCCCTTCGTCCGTCACCTCGTTCAAGTAGACCTCGAACATGCTTTTGGACATGACACTCCTAGAAAATCGCCGCGCATACGGACACCCAGCCTCATTTCTATCAGCAAACGAGATAGGCATAGTCCGGAGCCTAGCGGAACGTTCCGCAGAAGATGTCCTTAGGAATATCGAGCACTGTGAAGACGACTACTGAATGTTGTGCAGACGACGTCTGAAATTCCATACATATGACTGTCTAAATGGCAGCCCAACTGGACCCCTGGGGGCCGGGTTACGGGCAGCTGGCTGCAAAAGCCTTGCACAGCAAGCAGCTGTGCAGGGCTCCAACGTTCGGTGGATCAACGAGCCTGAATCGCTGTTGCGCCGGTGTTGGGTTCAGCGAACGATCCGGGTTGCTTCTATGGCTACGCTTGCTGCGCTACGTAAGATTTCGGATCGAACCTGAGCGGACGGCGGGCCAACCTCAAAGCCCGATAGCCGGCTAAGAGGGTGATCGAAATACTGTTACGGGCCTTCAGCTGCTGGGGTGACAGCTCAAAAGCCGACTCAACCAAGTCGGGATCAACAAAGCTGCCGCCCGGCCACTCGACTATCTTCAAGGCTCCGTCAACTGGGCTGAGAACGCCCTCTATGGCTCCCCTCCCATGTTCTGTGGATCCCGAAGTGCTCAGTCTGAGATAGCCTCCCTCGAATGCCGCCGGTGCAAGGTCGATTCCACCAACGTTGACGATCTCTACTACCGCGAGCCACGGGTTAGTGATTTCTCGGTCGTCCAGTAAGACCCTCAGGCGTTCGACGTCGGAGTTTTGAGGGATGAGAGCTGACTCAGTTACCCGGTATGCAAGGCGTCCAGATCCGGGATGGCTTCTGGCCCAGACGCCATAAATAACACCGATTGCGCCCAGCGCCGTACCCGCTACACCTATCCAGAAACCCCAGTCCACGAAAAAACTATAGCCGTGACTGAGCAGGCTGAAGTTCACTAGTGAGCGGTGCAGTCTCGACGCCTCTTGAGTATTGGGACCCACACGGGAAACAGCAAAGGAGGAGACCCGATAGGTCTCCTCCTTTGTACGTACGTCCTGGAATCTTGGGGGAATCAGTAGGACAAGATTCAGCTTAACAACGTTCTCTGGCAAATCCCCGGGTGCTGGCGATTAATTGGCTGGTTCTCCGGTCAGTGCTTTGGCCTATCCAATGAGTTTGAATTCGAACGGCTCTGGCCGTAGGGCTCTCGTGCGCTTACACACTATTGCGGACATCGGCGGTATCGCCCCGCGCACAGGCTTGAACCACGGGGATCAAGGCAGATGCCTCGAGGGTGTTTGGGACTAGTTCCTTGATGTCCTATTGCTCGTCTCGGCAGCGTTCATCACCTACAACGAACTGAAATTCTTTTTTGAGTTGTGCGTCACGTTTTCGGTTTTCGGAGGTTTCATTAGCGACGGCATTCATGGTCGCGGTGGTGTTGATGCCCTTCGCCCTCGTACCCGCGAGGTCGTCACTTCGGAATGGAAACTCGCAAATCCCCGCGGATTTGCGGGTTTTCATTCCGGAACGGAACCGACCGGGACTATGGGGGAGTGGCTTGTACTTTCAGAGGCGCTACACGACTGCGAGACCTAGGTTGTATGTGGACGTTGTGTCTGCCGACGGCATCCTGCGTGAAGGTTTGGCCGCGTGGTTTGAATCTGATACCGGGAACGTGGAAGTCGTTGGGAAGTTCGCTTCCTGGGCCGAGGCTGTGACGGTCCTGGATCACCTTTCCGACGTGGTCATTATCGACGTCCTGCTCGGCGACGATATCCCTTTGAGCGTCAAAGTCGAAGCCATAGTCGCCGCCGGAGCCGAAGCCGTTGTTTGCAGCGGGGTCACCAGCCCTGCGTTGATACGCCACGCATACCAGGCAGGAGCAAAGGCATTTGTTCCGAAAACATCCCCGGCGAACGTCCTCAGCGACGCGGTGTTGGCCGCGGCCAAGGGCGAACAGACAGTACTTCCAGCACTGACCAAGGCTCTTGCCCCGTCCGGCCCCAGTATCCGCCTGACTGCCAGAGAACACGAAGCCGTCCTGTTCTATCTCGGAGAAGGGCTCAGCACGGCGCGAGTCGGTGAACGTCTTGGCATCAGCGCCAACGGTGCCAAAAAGCTCTTGGTCTCCGCCCGCCGGAAGGCCAGCCAAGACGAAAAACCGCTCAGCAGATTGGCATTCCGGGACAAGCTGGTCAATGATGGCTGGCTCCCGCCAGACCAGAGTGCACTTCACGTCCTGACGGACCGCCCCCAAGGTCCACACAGCGGAGCGGCCCAGCCCGAACCCATGCTCGTTTGACCACATTCCCGGCCCCGGCGAGCTGAAGGTCGTCACACCGCAAAACACGCCGGTGAAGCGTGTTCCACCGGGGTAGGGCAATCCCTCAGTGACGCGAATATTTGGTTTGTCCGTTCGATAGCAAATCACCGGACCCCCAATTAGTCTTGGTCTCACGGGAGTGCTGTGGGGAGCAGAAATGGAAACAGTTGCTGTTGGCGGGAAGGGCACGATCGGGCTCGGGACTGAAGGAATAATCCATTTCGCCTGGAACCCGGGAATCGTTCTGGAAGCCGACGACGTTCACCTGGCCATGGCGAAGGTCAATGAGATCGCCGCGAACCGTGAACTGCCGATGCTGGTCGATATGGGCAGCACCCATGCCGTAACCCGCCAAGCGAAGTCCGTCTTCGTGATCCCTTGTGCCGCCTCGCGCATTGCCTTGCTGGGATCGAGCGCGGTGGACCGGATAATCGCCAACTACACCATCGGACGGCAACATGCCTTGCCCTGCCCCACCCGGTTCTTCACCTCCCGGAGCGAAGCCACCCATTGGCTGCTCAAAAGCTCGGATTCCTGAACGATGCATCCCTTGGTCCTGATCGCACTAGTGCTCCTCGCCGCCGTGATCTGGGTAGCGGGCATCCTGCTGGCCCTCATCCGGCTGGCCCAATCTCAGGCCGAACACCGCGATATTACTGACGGCGCAGCTGCACTGAATGCCCACCGAAATGGCAGAGCCAGCGTTCGGATGGACCCGTCGGCACGGATCTGATGATTCAGGCATACTTCCGGCGGATGGCCCACAGCGTCCGGATGGCGTGGACGGCCAGGACGACGACGAAGAGTGAGATCGCCAGGAGTGCCGCGGATGCCGCGACTATGAGTACGCCCAGGACGTGCACGATCAACACGGTCGGCATGATCAGGGTGTGGGCGTCCATCAGTTCCATCAGTTGTTTCCTTGCTAGAGGATTCCGGGGGGCGGGCTGCGCTAAGTCAGCGCATGCCAGCGGTGGCGGTAAGTCAGGCGGTTCCTGCCGGCGCATTGAGGACGCCGGCCGGTGTCGTGCTCAGGGACTCGTACGTGATGTCCGCCCGATCCCAGGGAAGATGCTTGTTGTTGATCAGGGCTGCCTGGCAGTAGGTCATGCGTGCGTAGTTCTCACCGGTGCGTTGCATCAGCACAGTGATCGTATTGTCCTGGTAGCCCAAGGACGCACCGGTGCCATCGAAGGCTTCCTGGCAGCGAAGACCCAATTCGACCAAGTCCGTCCATCGCGGGGTGAGGCCGTCCGGGAGAGACGGGAGTGTGATTCTTCCGATCACCAAGCCATCGGGATCAAACCCTGGGGAGGCGCATAGCTCGTTCAGGACCCGGGTGAAATGTTCGTAGGTGGGCAGGTCGGTGAGGGGATCGATGCACGAGTCCGCTTGAAGGGTGTTGCTCGCGGCGACCCATCCCTCGGTGAGCCGCTGCTGGATGGCGGCATCGGAGTTTGTGCCGCTGGCGGTGAAAAACGCTGCCAGGTCCTCAATGGTTTCGGTGATGCCGATTCCCTGCATGGCGCGGGCATATCCCAGCCAGTGCGCGGGCTGCGCCAACGGCAAGCCCTGGGCATGGGCCTTGGTGAGGCGTGTGGTTTCCGGGACTTCCCAGTCGTCCTCAAAACGCCAACTGTTGCCCAGGCTGATTGCTTTCCAGCTGCTCAGGAGCACGTTGGCGTCGAGGGGGCGGTTGCACCGCAGCATTCTTGTTCTGACTTTCATTTTCGGGGAACGGAGCATCTGGCGTTTCGTGGTGCTACTACCCTTGGCTATTTCAGAGACGGTTAAAAGGACACAGCTGAGCCGGGCAGCCCAAATCAGTGCAGCGCCATTCCCGGCTGGTTCTTGGGCTCAGGCGGCCATGGCGTGCAGCACTGCAGGGTGGGTTAATTCCTCAACGGCGTGCAGCAGCTCGGTGACCCAGTGCTCCGTGGAAGCTATTGCGGGGCGGCTGAGATAGGTCCCGGATCCGGGCAGGTCCAGCACCGCGATGGGTTCGCTGCCGGTGGCGTTGGGGCCCGCGTAGAGGGTCAGTTTTCCTTCGGTTGACCCTGCAAGGGAAAAGCAGAGTTCGGTTCTGGAAACCAGCGATGATTCCCACGCCGCGATCGAGGCGGGGGTGTATTTAGTGATGGCCATTCTTTCCTTATTCATCGGGCTTCTCTTATTTACTCAACGCCCGAAAACGGTAATCGTGACGCAGTTACGGCAAACTTTCTGACTCCACCCGGTCCACGGCATACGAAAGCGGTGCCGGACTGGTTCTGGGGGACGCGGTCCAGCGCCGCTTGGCGCTCCCGGGCCTGCCCCGGAATGGGTTTGGGAGAAGCTGTTGTCAGGAAAAGGGAGAGCCCGGGACGCTTGTGACGTCCCGGGCTCTCCCTCTTATCTGCCGTCTATGTCAGAGCCGATGGGCTTTGACTGTTAGGCGCGGCGCCGGCGGGTTACCAGGGCCAGTGCGAGCCCTCCGAGCAGCAACGCTCCGCCGATACCTGCCACGAGCAGTGACACGCCGCCGGTGACGGCCAAAGGAGTTCCTTCGTCCTTGACCGCTGCCTTGGTTTCGGTGTCATCCTCGGGTGAGAACACGGCCCCGTCGGGGCCGGAGCCCTTGGCGGAGGCGACGTTCCGGATCGGGTTGCCGGAGGCTACATCTGCGGCCTGTACCGTGTACGCGGCGGTGCAGGTCACCGACTGTCCGGGAGCCAGCACGGTTTCCGGGCAGGTGATGCCGATGCCGGCTTTCTCGAGCATGGCGTCATCGATACGGATGCCTTCAACGGTCACGGTCCCGGTGTTGGTCACCGTGAACGTGTAGTTGATGGTTTCCCCGGTGTCCGCTGCGTTGTCGCCGTCCTTGTCGGCCAGGACGTTGTCCTTGTCCAAGTGCAGGCCCTGGACGACGTTGGTCGGCGTGGAGACGCTGTCCGGGTCGGAGATGACCTTCTCCAGACCGGTGGGCGGTGTTCCGGTGGCGGTGGCGGTGTTATCGACCGAACCGGCGTTCACTTCAGCCTGGGTGACAACGTAGAGGTTCTCAGCGGTGCAAGTCACGGATTCCCCGGGTGCAAGCACGGTTTCCGGGCAGATAACCGTTCCCACCTTGGGATCGTTTACCACGACATCGGTGATGGTCACGTTTCCGGTATTGGTCACCCTGAACGTGTACTTGATGCCTTCGTTCACGTCGGCAAGCTTGTCCCCGTCACCGTCGAGCAGTTCCCCGAACTTCTCGATGCTCAGCTCAGCGGCACGGGCAATGTCCGTGGTCGTTGAGTCCTCGTTCGAGGTCGTCGTTTCGTTGTCGGGGTCGGTTCCGGTTGCCGTGGCAACGTTGTGAACCTTCCCGGCATCAACGTCGGCCTGGGTGAGCACGTACGGCTCGGTAGCAGCACAGTTCGTTGAGGCACCGACGGCAAGGTCGGCCGCTTCGCAGGTCACAGACCCCAGGAGCGGGTCGTTGACCTTGATCTGGCGGACCGGGACGTTGCCGTCATTGGTGACCGTGAACGTGTAAGCGATCGTGTCACCGGCATCCGGGACGCCGTTACGGTTGGCATCCTGGATCGTGCCGGCACTCTTCTCCAGCGTCAGAACAGGAGCCTGCTCAGTGACCGGAGTGTTGGTCGTATCCGGGTCGGAAAGAACCTCATCGGAATCCGGATCAACGCCGGTCGCGTGGGCGGTGTTGCGCACCAGCTGCGCCTTCTCATCCGCAGCAGTGATCGTGTAAACCGCCGCTGCAGCACAGGTGGCCTTCGCGCCCGGGGCCAGCTCGGTGACATCACAGCTCACCGCTCCAACCAGCGGATCCACCACGGCAATGTTCTTCACCGGGACGTTACCGTCATTGGTGACCGTGAAGGTGTAAGCGATCGTGTCACCGGCGTCGGTGATGCCGGAGTTGTTCACATCCACCGGAGCGGCAGCGAACTTCTCAATCACCAGGGACGGAACCGGAAGAACAACCTTGGTAGTGGTCGTATCCGGATCCGAAGTCACCGGATCACCATCAGGATCAGTGCCCTCCGAGGTAGCGGAGTTATCCACCGAACCCTGCACTTCGTCTGCTTCGCTGACGACGTAGGGTGCGTCGGCTGCGCAGTCGATGGCCTGACCGGGGGCCAGGGTGGTCGCTTCGCAGGTCACTGCGCCGGCCTTGGGGTCGTTGACCTTGACGTCGTGCAGGGGCACGTTGCCGGTGTTGGTGACCACGAAGGTGTAGGCGATGGTGTCGCCGGCGTCGGTGATGCCGGAGTTGTTCTTATCGACCGGGGTGCCGGCCGTCTTCTCGATGGACAGTGCCGGTGCCGGTGCGGTGACCGGGGTTTCGGTGCTGTCTTCGTTGGAGGTCACGCCGCCGTTGTCCGGATCGGTTCCGGTGGAGGTGGCGGTGTTGATGACCTTGCCCGCGGTTTCGTCTGCTTCGCTGACGACGTAGGGTGCGTCGGCTGCGCAGTCGATGGCCTGGCCGGGGGCCAGGGTGGTCGCTTCGCAGGTCACTGCGCC